>Ga0222673_1000415_pt1 | contig 20120 bp, 40 predicted proteins | sample AntAcemetagen801_FD_179845 | JGI IMG/M metagenome (GOLD analysis project Ga0222673, IMG submission 179845) | Saline water microbial communities from Ace Lake, Antarctica - #801 | ecosystem: Environmental > Aquatic > Non-marine Saline and Alkaline > Saline | place: Antarctica: Ace Lake...
CTTCTAAAATATCAATCACTGTTCTTACTGCTATTAGTTTATCTTCTAAGTCTAAAAGGGCTCTACTTTTTTTGTTTTTCATATTTATTACCTACAATTTCAAAATCATCTTCTGTTAAACTATCGTCATCAAAAGGAAAAAAACCAGCTTTATTTTCACTCCAGCTAACTAAATATCTATTGCCATTTTGTTCTACCCAATCAAATTCATAAATCTCTTTTCCTTTTTTGTCTTTAACGCCTGTGTATTGCATTAGTTCATAATCATTATCTTGTAACCATTTATGAAAATAGTCAGCCTTTTCTATTCCATAGTGCATCTTCCCATTAAAATTAAATGATTTGTCTGGTTTTTCCCAAGCTCTATATTTGTGTATCATATATTTATTGTGTGATCCAATCTAAAAGATAGCCAATAATTAATATTACTCCAACAACTACAACCACTATAATTATTCCCCATGCCACCAAGCGTATCATCTCAAGTATTAGATCTATCATAGATTTCCTGTTAAACTTTTAAACTTCTTTATCAATTCTTCATACTCCCATCTTTTAAACTGTTTTGTCCCTTTATCCTTCTCTTTCAATTCTTTAATAACTTTCTTTCCATATTTCTTTAACATTCTAGGATAGTATTCAATCATATTGCTTTTTAATGGTATATTGCAACGATAACATTGAGAGTGGACATTTCTAAGGTCAAAAATAACTACATTGTGCCTACCTTGTATAAAGTGTCCTGCTTGTAAGTCTTTAAAACGACATATCTTATCACAAGTAAAGCAGTTGCCTATATCTACTACACCTGATGTTTTTACACAGTCTCTAGTTCTAACATAAATACTAAGCCATTTTAAAGCTAATTTTTTCATAGCTTTCATGCTCTTTAACTTACTCTTTTTTGGAAACTTTGCTTTCATACTCCTTACGCTTAAATGTTGGTAACTCTAAATAATCAATATAGACTATAGCACCTTTTTTAAGTTGATACTTTTCATAAATCCCCTCATCTAAATATCTTGTTAAGGTTGACATACTTACCCCTAGTATTTTACTAGCTTCTTGTTTTCTTACTAATTTCATAATAGTTTTTTAAGTAATTTATTAACCATAATCTTATCTCCTTTAAATACTTTATTTCCAAATCTTTCAGTTTGCTTAAAATCATCTATAATCACTTCCATAAGCTCTCGTAAAAACTTGATCTCTCCTTTTGTTAGTTTCATAAAAATTTCAAATAACTTCCATCTGTATAGGCTGCCCAATGATGTTTGCCAGCTCCCTTATTATATAGTATCTTTGCTATTTCTAAATTATTGTCAGGATTTCTTAACCATGCAATTCTACCCTCTTTTGTTTCATTGTGAGAAGTTGGTATTTTATCTTTATGCACAGATTCGTGAATTTGCATAATCCCATGACAGCACCAACTTGACGCTTCATTTCTTAATCCACTTTCCCCTTTTGCAACAGCTAACATAAGTTCAGGTTCTTTTGGAAAAGTAGCTTTAATCTTATCTTCAATGGTATCAGGTAGCCTATCCTCTGCAAAAACCTCAGGAACAGACGCTTTATGCTTGTTTTTAATAGTGTCTGTCTGTGTTTCAGACACAGGAGTTATTACAATTTTCTCAAAAGGACTTCTTATCCTATAATTTGAGAAAAACCACCCTATAATACCTGTCCATAGTCCTAATATTACTGCTGTTATTATTATCTTTTTTTTCATATTATTTTTTTGTTTTATAATTTTTAATAAATTCATCCAGGTCTTTTTTTGAAACACGATAACCCTTACCAAGTTTAATAGCGTTTAACTTGCCACTTTTTATATAGTTTAAGACTGTCTGCCAATGAATTTGTAATATTTCTGCTACTTGTTGAATTGTCCAAAAAGAATGTTTTTTCATAAATTTATTTTTTAACTTTTAATTTTGAATAATGTCTAAACTTTATTTTTCCTTTAGGTTGTTGATATATAGGTTCTCTTACAGTTTTAGTCCCAATTCTAAATAATGTTATTTCCTTTAAGCTTATTAAAAGTCCTAAAAATTCTCCTGTGCCATATTCTGAATCAAAATCATAATGTCTGCTAATCACAGGAATTTTAATCGTTAAATATCTAGGAGCTTTAACTTTCTTATAGCCAACAACTTTACCCAAAAAAGACATTCCTATCATTGATTTTAAAAAGACTTTATCATAATAATTTGCTAATACATTTTCTGTTTTTATCATATTTTTAATATCAGTCTAACTCCTAACATTATTCCAATTTCGTTTGTTTTTAAAAAATCAGAGTAAAAAATTGGAAGATTATATGATGGCATAAATTTTTCATCATCCATTAATTCTAACTTTTTTTTGCTATTAACATATTTTATCGGCATTTCTGAAAACTTTTTAACAAGACAATAAAACAAATGGATATGTAATCCATGTTTATTTTTAAAATGTCTTTTACAAAACTTACAATTCATGTTGTTTTTTTAACTTCCAACTCCTTCATACTTATCCTATCCGGATAAATCATATTCTTAGGTTTAGGATTAGGGTTTTCTTTTAACCAAATTTGTCTTGTCATTTCAAAAAAGTCAAACAGTCTATTTAGGTCGTCCTTTGGCTCATGTAGTTTCCAACCCTCACCTTGAATAGCTCCATTTTTGCCTGCACCTCTTGTACTTGCTTTTAAGTGTAAGATTCCAAATCTATCAATTTTGTATATAGGAAATGATTTATTCCAAAGTCTAGCGTATGAAGCAATTTGAAGTTCGTGAGATTTATAAACTCCGCTACCGCTTTTCCAATCTATTAACCAAGTTTCGCCCTTAATCTTTCCTATAAAGTCAATAGTTCCACCATATCCTAGTTTTGGATCAACTAGACTTACTTCAAAGTTGATAACTTCAGGCTTATATGTTTTATAGAAATCATAGAATCTCATTAGCATCTTCCATTGTAAGAGAGTATATTGAGCTTCTCCTTTTTCATCAGCCCAATTTATATCTTTCCCATCTAAAAAGTCTTGAATAGCATTATGTATTAAAGTTCCTTGCTCTCCTGCTTCTTTTAAGACTTGTTCAGCATTACTCCCCATGTCTTTTAACCATTTATAATAACCGTATCCTTTTGGGTAAACATCAAGAATTGTAGTGGATGAAGGGTAATACTCTTTTGTTTTTTCATCAAAGTAAAATCGTTCATCTAGGAAAGTAACTGTTTTTATTTTTTCATTATGTATTGTTTTCATATATATTATTTACCTCCTTCTTTTTCTTTAGGTACATACTTTTCAAAGTCATGCCAAAAGTAACCTTTTGCTTTATATACTCCTAGTTTACTGCGACCTCCACAAATACATTTTACGTTTATATAAGTGTTGCCTTCTTTGTCTTTATTAGTAGTAAAATAGAATTTGTCTCTATCGTTATTCTTACAAAGGTTACATTCTCGTCTAGGATTAGACAAGACAATTATTTTATGTAAAGTCTGCATTTCCTCTTGCTCCTCTACTTCAAATTGGTAACTTACTCCTCCAAGTTGTAAATTCGCTTTTGCTTTCATATTATTGTTTTAAATTTTTAATTTTTTTTATTCTATACTTAGAATCACTTGGACTTCTTCTCCATATACTTAATTTAAGATAATCAACTAATACAGAAATCTTATCATAAAGGTCGTTTATAAGACTTTTATGTAGTTCAGCGTTATCTTCTAAATCCTCTATTCTTATTTCTAATTTTCTATATTTATTATTAAACATATATTTAAAATGGTAAAACTTTTAATTTCTTTAATATTTTCATTACTCTGTTAATTCTCTCCAGGTCTTCTAGATTTGCTCTATTCATTAACCCGCCAAGTATGTAATATAACTCTGCTGCAAGTGCCCATTCTTTTGTATCTTTAGTTTTTGTCATAATGGTTTAATAATTTATAATATTATTTGTTACTATTTGGTTTCATATTATACTATGTGTTATTGTTTGTCAAGTGATAATGTATTTATTCTTCAAATAAGTCTAATTGACAAGGTTTTTTATTATAATTTTTTATAATAATTTCTTTTTTAATTTCTAAAGGTTCAAATTTATAATTTTTCTTCCTTTTATCTTCTTCCTTCATCCATTTTTTAAAATCTTTAGCGTTTCCCATATTTCTTTTTAATACTTTTAAAAAGGATCCCTTTTTTAATCATTCGTTTTAATATCTTTCCAACTGACTCAAAACTATGTTTATTCATCTTCTTTCCTTTCTTCTGTATCATAAAATCTAAACTCATCTTTCTTAAACATAACAGAATATGTTTTTATATCATTATTACTAAATGTCCAACCATTTCTATTTTTTAATAAATCAATTCGTATTGTTGATAACTTATAATCTAAACCAAATTCATCATCTCCCTTATTTTTCCATAAAGAGACTACAACATCAGCGTCTTGTTCTAATGCTCCTGACTCTTTTAAGTCTGCAAGATTAGGTTGATTACCTTCTGCCTTTCTTGAAAATTGAGAGGCACAAACAAAAGGAATATTAAATTTTGTTGCCATTTTCTTTATATCAGATGAAATATTTGTTACCCTTTCATACATATCTCTTGTTTTTATTTTAGGTTGAAGAAGTTGAATATAGTCAACTAAAACCATATCAAAATCAGTAGCTTTTTTTTGTATCTCAGACTCAATAGTCTGCATATCTCCTGTAATTAAAATATTAAAGCTCTCTGGAATTATATTTGGCGGATAAGTCATTAGAATTCTTTTTATAATCATTTCCTCAGACATTTCAATAGAAACAAATAAAACTTTTTTCCCTTTTTCTGCATTTTTAAGTCCTATGTATTGTAAAAAAGACGACTTACCAATAGAAGGACGACCCGCAACTATAATATATTGCCCTTTTTGTAACCCTCCTGTTGCCTTATCAAGCAATGACAATCCATAAGTTGTAGATGTAGCCTTTTTGTCTTTTTGTAATTTAAAAGCTAACGCTCTAATATCTTCCCCACTTAACCATCTTGAATTTCCCTTTTTATAGATCTGTTCTAATCGTTCTCTTAATACGTCAATATCAAGCTCGTTTATTTGACTATTATGAATTTGGATCTTAACTGATATTTCTTTTAATGAATTAACTCGTTCTTCAAATATCTTTTTATCGGGAATAATGGTCATTCCCATATTGTCTTCAGACAAAGCAGTTAAACAGACTTCTTTTGCTTGTTTGGTTAAGCTAAGAACTGCTGTATAATCTATATATTTATCTTCATCTTTTAGCTTTTTAATTGCTTTAAAAACATCTTGAAAATGAGAAAAGTCTATATTAGATAAAGTAAACAATATATCTGTCCATTTAGGAGTAAATATTGTTGAGTAAAGTATTTGAGCTTCAAGTATTTCTGTATCCATATTTATATTGTAAACGGCGACGCCGAACTTATAACAGAGTTAATATTGCGATAAAAATGACCAATGTTCCAACCAGACTTAGTTTGCCAAGTATCCCAATTTATATACCACTTAATATATGTTTTTAAGTTTTTAAGTGGATATGTTTTTAAAAGATCTGCCATGTTTATGTAATCGGGTTTAAAGGGCTTGTATGGTTTGTTAAATCTTCTATTAAAAGTATCTGTAAAGAATAAAACTAACTCCGCTTGCGGAGTATTATCTTTTGTATAAGTTTCTTTTGTAATAGTATCTTTTGTATGTATACTTTTCTTTACTAGTTGAGTCTTATTTTGTTTACTAGTGAGTCTTATTTTGTTTACTAGTCTAGTTTTCTTTACTAGTGGTTTCCATTTAGTAAAATCTTTGTTTATGTGATAGGAAGCTCTAACACCTAGTATACTTTTCTTTACTAGTAAATTATTCTTTACTAGTTGTTTTATTTCTTTACAAACAGAAGCTCTGCTTTTAGATAGATATTTTTCAAATTGAGTTAGACTTATCCAATCTTCCTTTTTCTTAAATCCCCAAGTTTTTCTAATAACTAAAAGCATTATTTGATATTGAGTAGCATTTAATCTTTGTTTAATAAGAGCCATTAATATATCATTCTCTTCTTTACCAGAGGCTATTTGTATAAAGCCTTTCTCAAGTTGTGGAGTTTTGTTTTTCATCTTGTAATTCATCTAAGATTCTCTTGATCTTTGGTATATAATCAAGGTAACTTGTAATAATTTCTTTTGCTTCATCTTCACCAACTTCATCAACATTGTATCTGTGCTCCATTTTAGAAATGGTCCAAGAAATTTGTTGAAGTGTTTTTAGTGAGTTTCTAATTCTTAGTAATTTTGTAAAGTATTTCATCGTTAGTATTCATCTAATTTTTAATAATCGCCGATATTCCTTATGCTGTAAAAGAAAGCAAGACAGCAATACTATAAAAGCGGAAACAATCTTGCGTTCTCTTACAACAAGTGTAAGAGAATATTAAAGTCTTTTAGAACTTTAGCATAATCACTATTTTAATTTAAACAGATTGCAAATTGAATGTCAAGCGTATTATTTGACAAAAGAGAATTTACTGTATAGAATGGTATCAAGATGCCTACTAAAAAACTTGCAAATAAAGCTCCTCCCATAAAATATATTCCTGAAATTATTTATCCTAAAATAAGAGAATACTTATCTATGTGTGGTAAAGAACAAACAACCCTACCAAGCATTGAGGGTTTAGCCCTTCATCTTGATGTAAACCCTGATACAATTAATGATTGGTCTAAAAAATATCCTGAACTATCCGTGTACATAAAAAAGGTAGCAACAAAACAAAGACAGCAATTAATGGATGATGGAATGTATGGGGGGAAAGAAGTTAATGCTTCAATGGCTATATTTTTACTAAAAGCAATACATAAATTCAGAGACAGTCCACAAGTAGCTATACAATTTAATAGTTTTGTAGATAGTCAAAAGAATGAGCAAATACCATGATTACATTAAACTAATTCCTAAGTATTTTCAGATAGTTGATAAAACTCAACAGACAGTAGACTTTACATTAAATAAGACTCAGACAGATTTTGTAGAAAACATGGGTGAGAAGAATCTTATTTTAAAAGCAAGACAGTTAGGATTTTCTTCAGTAATCTTAGCAATACTTACATTAAGATTTCTATTTAAAGAAAACCAAAGGTGTGTAGTAGTTGCACATGAAACAGGAGCAACACAAAAACTATTAGATAGAGTAAAGTTTTATATAAAAGCAATGGAGCAGAAGTTTAAAATCAAAGTACCTCTCAAATATAATTCTCGGTCAGAAATGGTTAATGAAGGAATGAACTCTACATTTTATATAGGAACAGCAGGATCAAGAAGTTTTGGACGTGGTGATACATTAACAGCATTAGCGTTTTCTGAGTATGCTTTCTTTGTTGACCCTGAGATAATGCTATCAGGAGTATTACAAGCATTAGTTCCTGGAGGACTTCTTTTTGTAGAGAGTACAGCAAACGGATTTAATTTCTTCAAGACTCTATGGGATGAAGCAGAAGAACGTGGATTTAAAAAGAATTTCTATTCATCTGTTTGGGGATATAGTAAAGAATATTTAGATAAGAAGAAAAAAGAATTAAAAAGACTTTATCCTCAAGAATATCCATCAACTGCATTACAAGCCTTCTTAACTTCAGGAGACCCATATTTTGACAAAGAAGCATTACAGCATTATTTAGAGAATGTAAAAGAACCTATAAGTTTACAATTTAAACTATGAAAACAGTAAGATTACATAACCCTATAACTAAGACTTATTATAAGGTAAGACGTAAATCTATATTAAATAAGAAAAAGAAGACTTGTAATCACAATTTTGAGTCAGACCTTTATGAAAATGGCAAGGAATTAGTATTTATTTCTAAGTGTAAGAAATGTGGAAGAAAAGAAATAGAATCTTGTAAGTTAGATAAAATTTTTAACTTTGTGGCACATGTAAACCTTATAGCATATCTAGCTGGAAAATGTGAACCAAAGACGAATTAAAATTGAATAAATAATATGAACGATTGGAGACAATACAGAAAACTAGAGAATAATGAATTTATATTAGTTGGTGTAGATACATCAGCAGGTGCAGGAGATTATACAACAGCAGTCTTTATATCAAAGACTAAGATTGATGTACCATTAGTATATAGAAGTAAGAAAACAGCAACAGAATTAACAAATCAGTTAGTTATAGTTTTAGAACAAATACACGACATTACAAACAAAAAACCTATAGTAGCTTATGAGAGAAACAATGGCGGTAGTTTTGAAATGGATAGACTAGCGGCACTTAACAGATTAAATAAATACGATATATTTAAAATGCCTAACTTTGGGAGACTTGACCCACCCGAATCTGTTAAATACGGATGGTCAACTAATACTTCAACAAGACCTACAATGTTACAGGACTTGAAAAATATAGTAGACAATAAAGGAATAAGAATTTATGATGAAGATATTATAAATGAAATGTACTCTTTTATAGTAATGCAGACATCATCAAGTTGGAAGGCACAAGCTGAAAAGTATGCGTTTGACGACCTTATATTTGGAGCAGCTATAGCATGGCAGTTATACCAACAAGCAAGAGAGCCTGATGATAGTGTAGATGATGAGTTACCTCAAGAGAGAGATTTGAATACACCATTTTATTAATATGATATATACAGTAAACATAAGCTCTCATAACAAACAACCTCATCTTGACATTGAAGAAGAAATACAAAAGGTTAAGACAGGTCTGTTTACTTTTGTTATAAGAGTAGTAGACACTAATATAGTTGATATAGTTTATTTATCCTATGAGTCCTTTAAACCCAAAAAACCTTGATTTCCATTTTATATTAGAAAAAGAGGTTAAACAAATAAAGTATGGACAGATGACATTCAATGTAGTGTTAAAAGATGGTAAGGTGCTTGTTGACACACTAACTATAACAAGAAGCAGAAGGAAAAAGTATCATATTAAGTAATGGTACTTGACAAAGAGATATGGTATGTGTTAATCTGATAGAGATTGGGTGTGCAATTAAAATGTTTGCCTAGGTCAGAAATGACTTGGGCTTTTTTTTATGGCTAAAAAGAAACTAACTTACAAAAGAGGAAAACTTGCTGAACAAATACAATCACGTTATCAAGTTTCCTTTGACTCACTTGTTGAAAAAAGAGCTTTATGGACAGAAGCAGAAAATATATTCTCCAATAAACTAGCTGATGGAATATCCTCAAAAACTAAGAGTCAGGTAATTGATCCTAAACTATCTACAATGATATTAGAAAGAGAAGCAAGAGTTATGAATAAGTTTGCTACAGGTAAGTTTAAGCCAATTTCAGGAGATGATATAGCTTCTTCTTCTATTATGAACTTGATAATGGACAAATATATACTTAAACAAGCTAATGCTCAATTTTCTATGCTTACTAAACTTCGTATGATGCTTAGATACTCAAATATTTACGGAAATATGTTTGCAATGACTGATTGGGATGTTTCAAAGAATGGGTATATAGGACCAGACTTATGGTTACTTGGAATAAGAGACGTATTTCCTCAAGTTGGTTCTGTTTCAATAGAAGACTCCGACTATATAATAGTAAGAACATGGAAAACTCTGGAATATTTTAAGAATTTACCAAAAGACGGGAATTTTAAGAATGTAGACAAGATAATTGAAAGGCTAGAAGACTCATCAGGAGATAAAATGAGACGAGATACAGAAAATAAGAGCGTAAGAGAGGACCAGTTTGGTTCAAATGCTCAAAACGCTATGCAAAAGGGTTATTTTGAAGTATTATCACAATATGAACGTGATAGATGGGTTGACTATGTACCAACTGCTAGTCTTGAATTTAGAGATACTAAAAATCCTAACAAAGATGGAGAACTTCCAGTAGTTTGTAAATATTCAATTCCACTACTTGATGACTTTATGGGAATGGGAGATATGGAACGTGGAAAACCTATGCAATATACATTAAACTCTCTTTGGAATCTATACTTAGACGCTGTTAAGATTTCAATATTTCCTCCTACTATTTTAAACAAAGACAATATCATAGCTTCAACAATTAAATGGGGAGCAGGTGCTAAATGGATGGTAAGAGGTAGTGTTCAAAATGCTGTTCAACAGGTAGCAGTTAGTCCTAGAGGAACTGAGGCATTTCAAACTACATACCAAACAGTTGTGGCTTCACTTCTTAATATGTTTGGTACTTCAGATACTTCAACTACAAGTCAAACTGATCCAGGATTCGGTAAAACTCCTCTTGCATTAAAAATGCAAAGTCAGAGAGAAAGTGCAAAAGATAATACAGACAGATTTTATATGGAATTGACTTATTCTCAGATAATGAAAAAGTTTGCAAATATGTGGAGTAAGAAACAACCTAAACAACTTGTACTTAGAATGTTTAGGCGAGAACTTGAAGATTTGAAAAAACTATATCCTGAAGTTGAGAATATGTATGATGAAGAAACAGGTAAATTAACTCTTGATAAGAGTATAACAGGTTCAACTTTATTTGATTATGAAATAGTAGCAGGTTCAACATACGCTATTGACGAGGAAAAACAGTTACTTTCATTAAAAGAAATGTTTGCAATCTTAACTCAAAACTTGCAATTTGGACAAGATGGGCGTGTAACCTCTCCTATTTTAGCTAAGATGGAGTCTGAAGGGACTACAGTTAGAATAGGTGAAATGTTTACAAGAATTATTGCAGGAAGTGGAATACAAGATTGGACAAAGATAGTAGTTGATAGTAAAGACCAACAGCAAACAAGAGAAGTAACACCTGAAGAACAACAATCAATGGATGCAGACCAAGAACAGTTTTTGAAAGTAGTACAAGGGACACAACCACAACAAGAAGGTCAAATGAATCAAGGTCAGATAAACCAAGTTCCAGCACAATAATATGGATGAAGCAATAAAACCAGATGTTTTTGCAGACTTTAGGAATGTTGAAGTTCCAACAAAAACTAAAGAAAAGAAAGACCCTGAAGATATAGCTTTAGGTCGTTTAGCAGGACATGATGGTTGGAAGGTATTAGAAGAATATATTAATAGTTTACAAAAAGGAATAAGAGATTTAGCCAATCAAGTTATGAGTGAAGGCAAGAGTTTTGAAGATGTTGGCAAAGTTACTGTAGTTAGTAATTTAGCTTGTGAGAAGTTAGAACAAGTTAAAGAAAGAGTATATGACAGTAAAGAAGCCATCACAGGAAAATGAGCACCTTAACAATGGAGAACAAGAAGGAGAAATACTTGATTTTACTAAACCTGATTTTACCTTTATACCAAAAGGGAATCACGAGTTTAGACAAGAAGGACCATACTTAGTTTGTTACTCATGCCAACTTAAACACGCTGTATATATAGGAATGAATAAAATGATGGTTGGCATAGATAAGACAGGTATGCCAATCTTAAAGAATAGAGAGTTTAAATAAGCAAGTATGAATGTTTATTTGAGTTCTTTATTGACGGATAAAGAATCAAAGGTTCTGCGACCTTAAAACGCTGATTATAAGTTCAAAAACCTATATGGATAATGAACAAAAGGCGGAAAAAGATGCTGCGGAAAAAAGCAGCGTTACTGAATCGCCAACAGTAGAACCAAAAGTTGTACCAGAGGTTGAAGAACCAAAATCTGAGGAATCTGACGTAGAGACTAAAGATGAGGAACAACAGCCAAAGGTAGAGGAGAGTCCAAAGTTAAAACCCGTTGAAAAACGGATTCATAAGCTTGTTGGAGAGAGGGATAAACAGAAAGCAGAGAACGAGTCTCTGGTTAAACAGGTGGAGGACTTGACTGACGAGTTATCTCAAGGTCAATCCCCACAGGAAAATGGTCCTACCATAGAACCAGGAGCAGAGGTTTCTCAAGAACAATATAAAGCTGATGTTGTGAAAACAGCACAGAGTATTGCTCAGCTTGAAGTTCAAAAAGCTAATGTTATTAATAAAATAAATAGGGAAGCAAACGAATCAATGCAAGAATTTCCCGAACTTAATCCAAAGAGTAAAGTGTTTGACGCGGAGCTCTCTGAATCTATTACTGAATCTGTTAAGGCACAGATTCAAGTGAATCCATTTGGTTCTGTAAAGAAACTGGTAACTCGCTTGATGAAACCTTATAAGCGTTCAGTTGAAAGACAAGTAGCTGAGTCTACTGAGGACATTGCAAAGCAAGTCTCAGAAGGTGCTCAGCGACCTAGCAATGTCAAAGTGAAAGACAAAGCTTTTGACGAGCTTTCATTAGAAGAAATGGAAGATAGGCTAGGGGTTATGAATTAGTAAATAGATTAAGGGGGTGAAATATATATGGCATTTACAAGAGAAAACACAAGTGCAAACTTAGCTCAAGAAGTCAGTACATATTACGAGAAGGTCTTTTTAGCAAGAGCTGAATATCAGCTAGTAGCTAAAGAGGGTGGCCAAATAAGGACACACGCATCTGGTGAAGGAAAAACAATTAACTTTACTAGATATACACCTTTGACAGTAAACATGGCTTCAGGATTAATTACAGAGAGTTGTAACCCACTATTGTGTTCAATTACCGCATCAACCATTTCAATGGGACTATGCGAATATGGTTTGACAGTTCAAACCACTAAATTCCTATCAACAGTCTCCATAGATAAAAATATGGCAGAGAAGATAGCTTTAGTTGGACAACACATGGGTGAATACTTGAACAAATTAGTTCTAACAGAGTTAGACAACGGAACTGCAGCTTTTGCAAACAGTAAGAATACCTCCACATACGCAGCCTCTGATACCTTTGCAGCTTCAATGATAAGGGACATAACACAAACTTTAGAATTGAACAAAGCAATGGAGTATCAAGATGGTTACTTTATGGGGAAAGTTCCTCCTCAAGCAAAATATCAGTTACTTGGAGATAGTGTATGGATTAATGCTAAAACCTACTCTGATGTAAAAGACCTTTACAAAGGAGAGATGGGAGAACTGTATCAAGTAAGATGGCTTCTTAACAAGGATCACACATCCGCAGTTGGAGACGCTTCTGAAGCATCAGTTGTAGCAGCATTTAATACTTATATTCATGGTGCTGAGAGTTTCGGTTGTTACGATCTTTCAGGCGACAAACCAAGACTTTACATTCTACCTAACCTAGTGGACTCAGGTTCACCAGCAGGAAGGATTAGTAAAATATCTTGGGCAGGTTCTTATGCGACAAAAATACTCAATAGTGATTGGGTAATCGTAGCTAAAACCCCCGCGAGTTGACGATAATGTTGACTTAGGGTATTGTCTGTGTTATACTAGGGGGTATATGAATAATATATCCCCAGATAACACTAAAAGATGTTTATTATGTAAAAGAAAGTTTTTTAAAAGAACTAATGAAAGCGTGAAAGATTGGGCAAGACACAAATTTTGTTCAAGAAAATGTGGAAATGATTCAAGAAAAGGTAAACCCTTTTTTGATAGTACAGGAATACCAAGTTGGAATAAAGGGAGAACAGGTTATATGTCAAAAGAGGGAAGAAAAAGAATAGGAGAGTCAACAAGACGCACTTTAAAAAATCTAACCAAAGAACAAGTAAGAGATAGAATAAATAAAACAGTTAAAACAAGAAAAGCAAGAAATAATTATAAGGGGCAATTAGGGAAAACTAAGGAGCAAATTTATGCTTGGAAGGGAGATAAAGCAAGTTATAGTTCCAAACATAAATGGATACAAAAGCATTGGATTAAAACTGGAATATGTGAGAATTGCGGAGTTAGTCCAAAGCCTTATGGAAGAAGAAAGTTTGGGACTGAGTGGCACAGTATAGATAACAAATATAATAGAGAAGATAGGACAACTTGGATGGAAGTTTGTAAAAAGTGTCATTTTAAATTAGATAAAGAATTATGATAGATACAGGCAGACATCACGACATTAAGGAGCTTGATAATTTACTTAATAGAACTTCTGATGTAGGAAGAAGGCATAGTATTATGGAATCTATTAAGAAGATTAGCAATGAATCAGGATTAGTAAGAAGTATGAGAGAGAGTTTAATTAAAGCACATAGAGACGGAAATGTAGATGAGATTAAGAATATACACAATTTTATTAAAGGAAAAGAAAAATATGGACAATAGTGTTTATAGAAAACCTGAAGAACCTGTAGCTCAGCCTCAATCTCAACCTGTAAAGATAGGAGATAAGGCGGGGACACAGGATGTAAAGGTAGAAGTTCCCTATACGGAATATGAAAAGGAGAATAATCAACCTTATATGGTAGAACACTTTAAGTTAGGAGATAGTTGGAAAGATAAGTTAGGCGGGTTTGAGAAAGAAGTCGGACTGATAGAAGATTATTTCAAAGGACAGATTGAACAAGGAAAGCTGAAAAATGAGATAGGGGCAGTAAAGGAGAAGTTGAGTAAGATTTTTAAGTTATGCAATATAGATAAGACTGAAAGGGCAACAATGCAGATTGAAAAGCTAACAGCATATCTTGAGTTTTTAAAGAAAACAGAAAATATAGATTTAAACAATTATAAATATAGATAAATATGTCAAGAATATCAGAACAAACAATTTTAGAAAAGGTTTATGATAAGGTTTATAAAGCTTTAAGCGTACAAGGCTATGGGTTTGATGGTGTAAGTCTACAAAGATTAACAGCAGACGCTTTAGCAATTAAAGTAACTGTTTCAGGAGACCTTACATATATTGGTATTGCAGCCCCTGGAACAGCAGAAGCAACAGCTAAGTGGCAATGTAAAAAAGTAGATGAAAGTGGAGCAAATGACACTATTATAACTTGGGCTGATGGGGATGGTGACTTTGACAATGCGTCAACAGACATGACAAGCCTTTCATACTCTTAACATGGCAGTTTCATTTGATAAACTACTAGGTAAACCATTACTACATAATCACTCGGGGTATGTAAGTACAACAGGTGATACCATGACAGGATTATTAACCTTATCAGGTGCTCCAACTGCCGACCTTCACGCTGCCACTAAAAAATATGTTGATGATACGGCAGGTTCAGGAGGGGGAGCAAGTACAGCATTAGACAATTTAGCTTCTGTTGATATTAATGCTTCGCTTCTTGTTGATACTGATTCTGCTTATGATTTAGGTTCATCTGTAAAATACTGGGCAAATGCTTATTTAGATAAAATCTATCTTGACGCAGATTCAACTATCATAAATACTGATGTTGACGCATGGAACGCTCACTTGACAAATGATGGTAGCGACCATTCGTTTATAGACCAAAGTGTAGTTAGTGGTGCAACTCCTACTTTTACTGGAACAAACTTTACAGGAATAGATATTTCAGCAGGAACTAATTTAGCAGTTACTTCTCCTATTGTTTTAACTGATGATACTTTAAGTTTAGACCAATCAGCAGTTGACCATGGTACTATTGGCGGGTTATCAGATGATGACCACACACAATACATATTACATTCTTTAGCTGCTGCTGCAAATGACTTTTTAGTTGCTTCAGGAGCGAACACTTATGTCAAAAAAACATTAGCTGAAACAGGAACTATTTTAGAAGGAGATATTGACCATGGAAATCTTCAAGGACTATCTACTGGAGCAGATCATTCATACATTGACCAATCTGTAGTTAGTGGTGCAACTCCTACTTTTACAGGGACTAATATTACAGGAGTACCAGCAGCAAGTATTTTAGCAGGAACATTTGGAACAGGTGCTTATGTATTTGATAATGCAATAAGTGGAATAACAACTTTAGGAATGGGTGGAAATTTAACTAATTATGAAGCAGTAAATGATGCAAGTCCAGAAATAAGGATAGGAAGTGCTGACGCTAATGAAGGGCATATTCAAGCAGTTTATGATAGTGGTGCACAAACATTAGATTATTTGGAAATTAAGACTGATTCAGCAGGAGAAGGAGATATTGTGTTAAGTCCTGCTGGCAACGTCGGCATCGGGACGACGGCGCCAACTTACAAGTTAGATGTCAGTTCTCCGACGAGTGATGTTGGCACTAAAGATGTCCAAAGATGGGGGCTGTTAGGACAAGAAGCTAATTACAATCTTCAGTATCAACAAGTGGTTGCGGCTGGTCTTATCAAGCACGTCTTCAACGTCACGAATGGAGGTACCCCATATGATAATAATTTGGTTTTAGACCGCGGCAACGTCGGCATCGGGGGGACAGTTCCTTCAGCTAAACTAAGTTTTGGAAATTATTACATAAACACTGCAACGCCGACAGCTGACCAACAGACAAGCCATATAAGATTGTATGACGCTGGCGATGGGAATACAAATTATGGAATAGGAGTTAGCACTCAAGCTTTAAATATTGCTGCTAATCAAAACACTGGAACAATTAGACTTTATACTAATTCAAGTGAGAGGGTAAGAATAGCAAACACCGGCTACGTCGGCATCGGGACTACGAGTCCCGCAAATCCATTGGCAGTTAATAGAAGTGCCGATGGCGTGATAGTAGACTTTGAGTCAGCAGACACAGTAGAGGGTAATGTATCAATTTCGGGTAACACTACTTCTTATAATGCCTTTGTTGGTTCTCACTACACCCAATTAAAAGACGAACAAAGTGAACCGCCAGTAGGTGCAGTTGTAGTTAGCACGGGTGAAATTATCCCCTGTGAACACAGTAAGGAAGAAATAAAAGAAGTGTTGGTTGAAAAAGACGCTTTTGAGGAGATAACTATTCCATCAATAGAAGCTAAAGAACCTGTAATCAAATTAGAATATTATATAGAAGATGGCGAAGTATTGAATAAAGAGATAATTACTCCAGTTGTTGATGCAGAGGAAGTTAGAATTGAAACAAGGCTTAAAGAAAATCATAGATTAGATAAGGAAACTGGCAAAATATACAGAAAAGATATATCGCTTAAAGTACAAGATGTTTCCAAAAAAGAATACTTTACCTATGTTGATACTACTACAACCAAGGGAGATAAAAGAGCCTATGGAGTTTGGTTTGGCAAGATGAGTGACGACGCCAAGGGAATGAGTTTTGGACAAGACAATAAGCCAGTTTATTTAATAGCTCAGGTGGGATTTTTTAAGATAAGAGTAACCGACACGAACGGCAATATCGAGAATGGAGATTATCTTGAAACCTCAGAAAGACCAATGGAAGCTCAAAAGCAAACCTCATCGGCAAGGTTAAATTCTACTGTGGCAAAGGCATTGGTAACGGTAGATTGGACAAAAGAAAAAGTTGATACCAAATTAAACTACAAATGGAAGTTGATATCTTGCACTTTTTAAGGTATGAAAATTAAAAGTTTGTGCTTATTTATAGATAGTGTATAATAAATATATATTAATAAAAGGCAGGTGAATAAATGTGAAACCACTAGAAGCACTAAATATATTAGATAAAGCAGTTAGTCAACTTTCAGCAAGGAGAGAAGTTCATGTAGGGTTACAACAAGCAATAACAGTATTAAGAGATGCTATTAGTCCTAAGCCAGAAGCTATTAAACCAAAAGAAGAAAAAGCTAATTGACAAAATAATATTACTATGATATAGTTTTTCAACTATCAATAAATAGTTAAATACTATGAAGATTGTTGTAATTGGAACAGGTTTCTTAGGAAACAGTTTAATTAAAAAACTCAAAAGCTTAAAACATAATGTTAAGGTTTATCACCATGACGATAAAATAAACATCAAAAAAGCTGACTACATATTTTATTTAGCTTCATACGGAAATCACTATCATCAAAAAGAACAAGACAAGATTTATAAAGCTAATTTATTTGACTATATTAAACTTCTTAGAGAGACTGTTAATATCCCTTACAAAGCATTATTCTACTTTTCTACTTCTTCAGTAGTTCTTCCCATTCAGACTGATTATTCAGACTCTAAGTTTATGGGAGAGATTATGAGTAAGAAATTCTTTAAAAAGTATAAGAAACCTATTACCTGCATTCGTCCTTTCTCTATTTATGGAGAAGATGAGGCTGATTTTAGGTTTATTCCTACAGCTATTTCAAATGTAAAGCAAGGTAAAGATATGCCTATAACAGAAGGGTGGCACGATTGGATATATATTGATGACTTTATTGACGCAGTAATTTGTTTAATGGATAACTCTCACAAGTTTATAGGCAAGTCTTTTCCTATTGGAACAGGGAAAAGAACAAGTAATCACGAAGTTGCAAATTTAGTAATGAAAATATTGGATAAGAAAGTAAAATTAGTTGAATCAGACAAAGTCAAAAGACCTTATGACACTAAGTATTGGGTTGCTGATATAACTCAGTTAAAGTCATTAGGTTGGAAACCAAAGTATAGTATTGAAAAGGGATTAAAAAGAGTTATAGAAAAACTATGAACAAACTTGAAAGAAGAATAATTGATATAAGTTATAAACATCATTTATCGCATATTAGTAGCTGTTTAGCTACAGTAAACACTTTAGATAAGATTTATTCTATAAAAAAGAAGAACGAACCTTTTATCCTTTCAAATGGTCATGCAGGTTTAGCACTATATGTTGTTTTAGAAAAGTACGAAAAACAAGATGCTGAGAAGCTTTGGGAAAAGCACGGAACACACCCAAATAGAGATATGAAAGATGGAATATGGGCTTCTACAGGCTCATTAGGACATGGAATAGGCATAGCTGTTGGTATGGCACTTTCAAACAGAGAAAGACTTGTTTATGTAACTATTTCAGATGGAGAGTGTGCAGAGGGTTCAGTTTGGGAAGCTTTAGCTATTGCTCGTAAATTTCAGATTGAAAACTTGAGAGTCGCTCTTATTGCTAATGGATTTTCAGCTTATGATGTAGTTGATATAGAAGACCTTGATTTAAGGATTAACTCGTTCTATCCAACAATGTTAATTAGAACTAATATGTTTGCTTATCCTGGCTTTTTACAAGGAATAGAAGGACATTACAAAGTTTTAAGTAAAGAAGACTATGAGGAGGTAATAAAATGATAGGAACAGAAGATAGTTTAGGAAATTATTATGATAGAACTTTTTTAAAATTTATGAAAGAACTTCCTCATATACCAACATTATCAAAAAGTCCAGAAGAAGTAAAAAAAGAAGTAATTGAAGAATATGTAAAGTGGCTTAATCCTAAAAAGAAAAAGAAAAGAAAAAAGAAAGTAAAGACCTGTAAGCATGAGTGGATGTTTATTAAAGAAACTCCTGGATTCGCAAATGAAGATAAAAGCCTTATTGGAGCTACATATTTCTATTTTTATTGTATATATTGTTGTAAAGTTATAAAAGTACAAGCATGAAAAAAACAAAACTACAGAAAATAACTAATACACTTTCAAAAGCAACTATGGGATATGTTAATAAATTCTTACTAGAAGATTTGATGTCATCTTCTTCTTTTTTAACTGGTGAAGTTATTGCCTATAAGAAAGTTAAAGTTCCTAGATATTTAAGAATTAAAATTCCTGTGATTAGCAGACATTATGATTTTGATTCAGAATATGGCACAGGAGAATTTCTAGGACTTTTAATAAGCTTAAAGGAAATAACATTATTTAGAATTGGAACTACAACTGTAATAGAGCCTATATATAAGAAGCCTAAAGGAAAAATAAAATTTAATCGTCATACAAAATTAAAAGTAAAACCATGAGAAGAACATTTAAGTCTGAACTATACAAACAGATGACACTAGATAAAGATATTGTTGTTATTGTAATGGATTTAGGATTTGGAATGTTTGATGCAATTAAAAAAGACTATTCAAGTAGGTTTTTCAATGTAGGAGCAAGTGAACAAGCAGGAATGGATATTGCTGTTGGAATGGCACTCTCTGGTAAAAAGCCTTTTGTTTATTCAATAACTCCTTTCTTGATTTACCGCCCTTTTGAAACTTTAAGAACATATATACACAATGAGGATATTCCTGTAAGACTTGTTGCTGCAGGGCGTGGTGAAGATTATGAAATAGATGGTATAAGTCATCAAAGTAATGATGTTAGAAAAATACTTGATTGTTTGCCAGATATTGAACAACACTTTCCTATGGACAAGAAAGAGATACCTAATTTAGTTAGTAAAATGGTTAAAGTTAATACAGCACAATTTATAAGTTTAAGACGATAATATGTTGACGGTAGTGATACCAATGG
>Ga0222673_1000421_pt1 | contig 19918 bp, 21 predicted proteins | sample AntAcemetagen801_FD_179845 | JGI IMG/M metagenome (GOLD analysis project Ga0222673, IMG submission 179845) | Saline water microbial communities from Ace Lake, Antarctica - #801 | ecosystem: Environmental > Aquatic > Non-marine Saline and Alkaline > Saline | place: Antarctica: Ace Lake...
ATATCCTTATGAAGATATTAGATTTGTAGCTGTTAAAGGTAGATGGTTGGGTGCTGGAGTCTATGAGATAACCGCCCCGGTCCGAAGAGCTTACAACAGAACCTTGAACGTCAAACTAAGATACGATGAAATCCAAACAAAAGGGACATTTTTACATACTAAGGGAATTAACGGCAAGAGTTTAACTCAGGAAGCTATTAACGCTTTAGAATCTACTGGAGTAGTTGACTTGCAAGACGGTGCTCAACTAGAACAGTTAAGAATCCAAAGTTTAACAAACGAGTTTATTAACTCAGCTGATAAGTTCTTTGAGTTCGCTAGACAGTTGCTAGGACTAACAGCACAAGGCACAGGGGAAGACCTCCCAGCTAATATGCCAGCAACCACAGCAGTAATAAACGACAAGAGAGCTAAGACTTTATTTGATTCTATACTAGAAACTCAGGGAATAGCCTGGAGGAATTGGTTTTCAGACTTTGAATTAGATGACATTTTAGATAATCTATCAGCTAAGAAATGGGCTAAGATTCAAGGTAGCGAGGAAGACTTGATTGAAGTGATCACTCCTTTCGCTATAAAGTATCTGAAAATGGATCAAAGGTTTCAAAATATGGTATCTCTTGGACGGGAATTGAAGATAATGGAAGCAGTCCAGCCAGCGGTTGATAAAGTTCAAAAGGAATTAGTCAAAGACAACATAATGAACGGCACAGCTTTTGTCTCATTCAAGAAGAGTTTTCTGAAAAACGCTCAATTCTTCATTGACTTTGTTATCACTAACGAGGCATCAGACAAGCAAGCAGAGATGGCTAACCTAGAATTAATGAAACAATCAGCATTGACTAACCCAGCCTCAGGACTAAGCCCTAAGAAGATTGAAGCAGAACAGTTAAGTAAAATGAGTTTAGATATTAAGAGATTTGAAAAGAGCGAAGAAGAACAGGCAATAATAAGTAATCCCCAACTAAATGCGAACTTACCTACGCCAAATGCTCCTCAAGGTGCTCCTCAAGCCGTACAGCCCCCTCAACAAAGATAGAGAGGTGGAAATAGCTTTGATTAGAGAGTTAGACGGTTACAAGGCAATTTTGGAAGAAATAGACGAAATGGCAGAGAACTGCAAACGAATAGATTGGTTGGCAACAAATTATGGGAAAATTAAGTCAGACCAAATAGGTCACCTGCCTTTAGGGGGATTGATAGCGTCACATACATTAGAAGCATTAAAAGAAAAACTCAATGGCTAAAAAGAAAAAACCGTTAGTAGCAAGATATGAAATCAGAGTCGGAAAACGAACACGTGGACGTAAAAAGTCTGTTCTTTGTGATTTTGGCGATAAGTATACTGATATTGTTGTATTAGACTTGAAGACCAAAGCAACATTAGCTTGGAATATTAAAGACGCTAAGAACGAAATGGGATTGAAAGAAGATCATTATAAAGTCATCCCTTATTTGGCTAATATTCTATTAACTAGGATGCAGGAAACCGATTTTGATAAAGCAAAGTAGATTGTTTTTAATAAATATGTTATAATAGATTGCACATTAAAAATATCACGTGGAACTGGTAGGCGTAGTAGCTTGCTTATTTTCCACGGATAAGCACGCTACCCCGCTTAACAGTGGGGTTTTGCTTTAGTCGAGCAAGACTTAATTAATTTTTCTAAATAAATGGCAGAAGAAAATCTAACTCCTGAACAAGAAGCGGAAGCTAACCTTGAGCAGGAAGGGCAGGAAACTGTTTCGGTTGAAGACTTTAAAAATATGCAGAAGGGCATCGAAAAGATGGCTGAAACCATAAATAGTCTTAAACCAAGTGGAGGCAAGGAAGCTGAGATTACACCAGTAGTCGAGGAAGCTAACCCTAAAATGTCTAATGTTGTGAAGAATCTTTATCTCGAACGTAACCCTGAATTTTCAGCGGTTGAAGACGAAGTAAATGAGGAAGCACGAAGTCTAGGAGTTGACCCGATTGACTATTATGAGTCTAAAATGGGCTGGAAACTAGAAGCAAAGGCACGAGCTAACGCTAATGAAGAAAAAGAGAAGGCTAAAAACGCTATTGAATCGCCTTCTGGAAATGTTTCAGGTAATGATGTCGTTGATTTCTCTAAGATTAAACCTGAAGAGATTAAAGGTTTGTCTAAAGAACAGATGACTAAATACCGAGAACATTTAAAGCGTGGGTCAGAAATGCCGATAAAAAGACACGTTTAAGCCGAAACTAACTTAAACTTAAAACAATGAGTAATTCATTAGATGCCAGCATTAAGGAAGTTTGGTCAATGGACTATCAAGAATCTTTCGACAAATCAAATATATTCGAAAGTATTGCGAATTTCCGTTACGAAGCTGACTTAAAAACTGGAGACACACTTAACAGACCTTATATTTCTGAGGTATCTGTAAACACTCTTGGAGCTGAAGGGTCTTATACCCGACAGGATATTACTACTACAAACGAAACTTTGACAGTAGATCAAGAGAAAGAGGCAACATTTTATTTGAAAGATATCGATGCGTTCCAAAGTCACTACCCTACAAGGGAGCGATTTGCTAAACAATGCGGTATCAAATTGGCAAATAGAATTGATGGAGATGTATTGGGGGAAGTTGTTAACGCTGATTCTACTATGGATGACTCTATTTTTGGAGGAACTTCAGGAAATGGAATCAACCTAACTACTTCAAACGTATTGAGAGTATTTTCAATCGCTAATCGAAAATTAAGAGAACTAGACAACGACCCTTCCGAAAGGAAATTCGCTACTCTTTCTCCTTATTTCGAGCAAGTATTGATTGATTCTCTAGGCGGACGAGAAGATGCATTGGGAGAACGAACTGGTATTAACGGACACATTGGACGTTATGGTGGTTTTGAACTATTCTCAAGTAACGCTTCTTACTGGACTGGAACTTTAGCAATCGCTGCTAATCCATCCGACGGTGATACTGTTGTTATTAACGGAGCAACTTTCACTTTCAAATCAACATTAGGAACAACTGCTGGTAATGTTCACATTACTTCTTCTGCTGCTAATACTGTTGATAGTCTAGTCGCTGCTATTAACACTCCTGGAACTACTGTAGCTTCTGCTACTGACGCTGGGTTTGTTGCTTTGAGTTCAGCTGACCAAAAGAAACTTCAAGATGTTACTGCTACTGATGCAACTACTAGCTTGACTCTAGTTTCTGAAGGACACGGACACTTAGCTGTTAGTGAAACTTTCACTGATACCGATGACGGGTGGACTACTGGTCTAGAAATCGAACATTTGATTTTCGGTCAAGGGCGACCTTCCGATATCATTGTTCAAAAATATCCAAATATGATGACTAAAGACCGAAGTGGTTACATCGGACAGGATATTGTTAACTACATTGTTTATGGTCTAAAGACCTTTGATGATGGAGACAAGAAGATGGTAGACGTGAAAATCGATACCCAATCTTTATAAGATAAGTATTGATTTAAGGTAATTTGTGTGGGAGTTCATTCTCCCACACAATCCTAATAAATTAAGGACAAAAAAATGAAAGATTTTAATAGAGCTATAAGACTTTGTGGCGAAGAGAAAAAAGTTGGAACTCCAATAGTTAATATTTTGGAAACTGACTCTTCACACGATGTTACTAGAGCTACAGGTTTAACCGTCCCTACTGACGGAGATAGAGGATATGCTGTTGGTTGTGTGTTTGTACAAACTGACGGAACTGATGGAACTGTAACCTATACTAACGAAGGAAGCACGACAAGTGCTGCTTTCACTGCATTAGGTGGGCTAAAAGTTTCAGCTGATTTAATCGCTACTAACACTTTAACTGTTGGGGATAGCGGAAAGGTTTTATTTTTAAACTCTGCTACGGAATTTGTAACTACGTTACCACTTCCTGCTGCTGGTTTAAATTATAAATTTATCTGTAAAGCTGCTCCTTCAAGTGCTAGTTACACTATTGTAACTTCCGCAAGTGCTAACATTATCATTGGTGGTATTAACGAATTAGAAGTTGATACAAATGATGACGGACCATATATTGCTGACGGAGATACTATCACATTCGCTGATGGTGTTGCTGTAGTTGGTGATTATGTAGAATTAGTTTCAGATGGAACTTCTTGGTATGTAAATGGTCAAGCTAACGCTGACGGTGGAATTACACTTACTCAAGCTTCCTAGATTGATTGATTCCTTAGCCTCTTCGGGGGTTAAGATAATTAATTAATAAATTATATGTTTAAATGTGAATGTGGCTTTGAAGCCAAAAGTAAACTAGGTCTTGCATCTCATATGAGAAACTGCAAAGAGCTAAAAAAGAAAGAAGCTAAGAAAGAAGAATTTGCTATTGTCGATGGCGGAGATAATGTAATCAGAGTTTATTCCAAAAAAGTACACGGAAAAGACGCTGGTAAATTAGCTGAAATGTTTTCTAAACAATATAATAATTATAAAATCAAATGAGATACGAATCAAAATACATAACTCCAGCAAGTGCTGACGCTTTAGTAACCGCTGTTGATGTTGCAGACGGAGCGCAAACTTTAGTGATTACCACATTAGACTTCGCAAGAAACCTAACAATGGCTGTAGTAGACGGGAACGGTTCAATATCTGCTGGTATTCTTACCGTAGTTGGAACTGACGACAAAGGAGACGCTTTAACTGAAATATTTACAATCCCAACAACTGGCTCTGCCACTGTAACAGGAACAAGTATGTTTAAGACGATTACTTCCGCAACTGTTTCAGCAATCGCTGGAGAAGCTGCAGGAGATACAATCGCTTTGGGATTTGGTGGAACTGTTCAAGTATTCGAGCAAGTAGGAAATTTCGGAGGAATCACAGTTGGAAAAACTGCCGCTGGAGCAATCACAATCACAGACCAAGACTCTAAGACTACTAGACACACAATCGGGATATTAAAAGCCTCTATAGTAGAAGGAGATTACCTAATGACTGGTTCAGTTGTTTCTAAAGGACTAAGAGTAGTTTTAGCAGCTGCTTCAGATGTAACAGTGTTTTATAATCGTTCAACTTCAAACTAGATGCCATTCTCAAGCCAAATATTAGATATTAGAGAAAACACAAAAACAAATGCAACAACTTTTGCAGATGCTTCTTTGTATCGAAAAGCGAATATAGTCTATAAGGATATGATCGCTGAAATTACTCAAGCTACTGGACACCGAAATAACTTCATCAAAATAGAATACGGAGATTTAAAAGCAGTCGCTTCATTGTCTGCTGGCGACCTCGGATTTAACGGAGAGTATCCTTTACCATCTAGCTGTTTAATCCCAGTTAGAATCGAAGTCAAGCCTGCTGACGACCAACTACCAGTTCCAGTCTATGACCAATCAGAGAACTCAAAGAGCGAATGGGTTGAGAATGACTTAAAAGGCGATTTAAAGATGAGATTCATCAGAAACTCAATTCTTCTCAGACCACTTCCGACTGTAGATGTCACTGCTGGAATTTATTGGGAATTCATTGGGTTACCTGACGACTTAGATGAAGCAACAGACGTTCCTGATTTCCTTTCTTTATTTCACAACGTCATAACTTTGGGAGTTTGTGAGCAGTATTTTATGAGAGATGTTGTTAAATATTCTAAAGAGCTAACTTTTTACGGACGAAAATACGCTACAGCTACTCAAAAGATGGTTGAATTTTACCAAGATAGACTACCAAAGAACATCAGATTTAGTTCTAACGCAGAATATCAAACTAATGCATTCAAATGACCTCGATAGATAAACCAACAACACCAACTTATACCTCGATAGGTAGACCGTCTGATACTTTTTCTCCACCAATTAACAATGTTTCCCTCATTATAAACAATGTTAGCGACACAATAGATGACTATGTTCAAGATATTTATATGGGAATATCAAAACCAACAACGCCAACTTACACTTCAATTTCTAAACCAACATAATGGCACTAAATTTAACTAAAAATTATTCAAAAATAGCTGGCACTGATGCTGTAAGCACTATTGACGACACTAACTCAACTCAAATTGACGAGATTGAAGCAGATATGACGTTGATTGAAACTGACGCAGGGACAAAGGACACAGCCATCGGACTTAATACTGCCAAAGACACTAATGTTTCAACTAATTTATCAGAAGGAACTTCAACCGAAACAACAGTAGACGTTGATTCTTCTGACGGAACTAACGCTACTTTAGTAGCAGCCTCAACTATAAGAGCTGGGATTTTGACTAAAGCTAAGTTTGATGAAGTCGTTGCCAATACCGCTAAAACAACTAACGCCACTCATACTGGCGATGTTACTGGTGCGACTGCTTTAACTATCGGAGCTGACAAAGTAAACGACACTCATATTGATTTCGGAGTAGGAGCTAACCAAGTTTCTGCTGTTGATGTTCCTATCGCTGATGCTGGGACTAAAATCACCGCTACGGAAGTTGAAGGAGCTTTACAGGAGAATAGAACAGCTATTGATTTGAACACCGCTAAAACAACCAACGCAACACATACTGGAGAAGTAACAGGAGCAACAGCTTTAACTGTTGCTGACAACATAATTGACGAAGCTAACCTTAAACTAGACGAAGCCCCAACGAATGACTTTGTGCTTACAGCTGACTCTGCTAAAAGTGGTGGAATGAAATGGCTAGCGTCCGCTAGTGGTTTTTCAGACCCAATGACAACTAGGGGAGATATTATTTATAAAAACGCTACAATTACAACTCGTCTTCCAGTCGGGACTGCTGACCAAGTTTTAACCGCCGATGGAACAGATATAGCGTGGGCTACACTTCCAACTATGCCTACTGGCGATATTGTCGGCACTACAGACACACAGACTTTGACTAATAAGACTATAGACGGGAACAACAACACAATAACTGGTATTGGCGAAGAGTCTATCAACAACCTCCTTAAAAACGGTAACTTCATCAACGCCTCAACTGACGGCTATGGTGGTCTTGCTGACGACTGGGTAGATGACGGAAACGCTAATCCAGTTCAAGGTGGATTTCCTTCAATGACAAAACAAGAATTGATTGACTTGCTTGGTGTAACTGATGCAAATATAGAAGGACTTTGGAATTTAAATGAAGCTAGTGGAAATGCTATCGATTTGAGTTCTAATGGTTATGATTTAACTGATACTAATTCAGTTCTTTCAAGTGATGATGGATTGATGGGGAAGGCTAGGGATTTTGAGTTTGATAATAGTGAATATTTTAATATAGCTGATGCAAGTTGCTCAAATCTTGAGATTAGCGGAAGTCAGACATGGATTTGCTGGATAAAACCAGAAAGTTTGATAAATGGGTTTATTTTAGGAAAACATAATGCATCAGCTCAGGGCAAAGATTTAAGGATGAATGCTGACGGTAAAATTGATATTACTTTTCAAGGTTTAACAACATCGTCAACCGTTAAATCTGATGTTGTATGTGAAGTTGGCAAGTGGTATCTAGCTGTAGCTGTTTATGATAGCACTGATACAAAACTTAAAATTTGGGTGAATGGTATTAAAAAAGAAGTTACTGCTTCTGGTTCGATGACTGATACGAATGCTCCGTTTCAAATAGGAGCAACAAACCAAGATACTGGTTCGACTCCTGGCTTTTTCTTCGATGGACTTATCCAAAATGCGATGGTTATTAACGGAGCATTATCAGACACCCAAGTTAAAAAACTCTGGGCTTTCACTTCTTACAAAGGAACTAAAATAAGAAGAGCAACTACTAACGGTTATATTTCTCAAGACTTACCTCAAGACCTAGTTGAAAGACTAAGAGGAAAAGACGTTTCAATAGTTTCTAAAATGTATCAAGACACTGCTTCAACTGGACAAGTTTCAATTTATGACGGAACAACAGACAATGCTTCAGCAACTTCAGCGACAACTGGCTCTTGGTTAGAAACTGGAAAATCAGCGACAATGGCTTCTGATGCCGACCAAATTCAACTAAGACTAAAAGTTTCTACATCAGATTCAAATGTCTGGTTCAAAGAAGTAGCAGTTTATGAAGGTAGCACGCTAGTTTATACTTGGCATCCTAGTTATGATGATGTGAAAAGGCTATCGAAAATTTTGAGAATGGAAAACGCTGATAAAAATAAAGGATATAGAGTAGATGGTAATTTAGCCTATAAGTTAGGTGCTTTGACAACGTCCGAACTTACTCAAGACGGAGATTTCGGCTATGACGAAACTAATAATAGAATGTATTTTCGGAAAGGTGGAGTAGTAAAATATGTTGCGATGACCTAAATAGACTAACCAATACAAACCAAACAAAATAAAGATTCAGGACACGGGGATAATATTAAATTAAGCAATGAAATACTCACAATTCTCAAATGGCATAGGAATTAGCGATGAAGACAATTCCTACTTCAGCCGTCTTATCAACATAGACATCCATACAAAACCTGGCAAAGCTCAGTGTTCTTTGGCATTGGAAGATATTGACGGTGGAGGGATTGTAACTTCTCTCCCAACTTGCTCAATGGTTGCTTCCAACGGAGACACTTTTATAGGAGCGGGAACAAAGATTTACAAGATAACTGGAGGAACTGAAACTCTAGTTCACACAAGCACACAGGGGGCTGTCTTAGGGCTTGGAGAACATCAAAGCTATGTTTACTACTCAACAGCCACTAAACTCGGTAGACAGACCGTAGAGTTAGCCTCAAGCGAAGCTAGCTGGTCAAGTCAGAACGACAGCTGGGCAACCTTTACAAACGCCAAAGCCTACAAGCCTATGCAGTGGGTTAATCAGATTCTTTGTATCGGTGACGGAAATTACATTGCGATAGTTGACGAGAACGGAGTTTTCAACGCCAACGCTTTAGATATTTTAGAAAGAGATGTTATTACAGCTTTAATGGATACTAACGATAATTTAACAGTTGGTACTTTTGTTAATAGTGCAGTTCATCAAGCTAATACTTATCTCTGGGACACTTACAGCCCGTCTTGGTCCTCAAGCGATTTAACTCAAGAGCGAGGAGTTAATATGTTTTTCAGGCTAGATGGCTATTGGTATGCTCAAATAGGGCAAATAGGGAATATTTATCAGTGGACTGGTTCAAGAATGCTACTTTATACTAGACTTAGAGATGGAGACACAACAGTTGTGACTGGAATAAATCCGTATGGAACGACTTCGTTGAACGGCTTAACTTTGATCGCTACTATTAGAGGTGTTTTCTCTATTGGTAAAGCAGATTCAAGGTTGGGATTAGCGAAAGTTATTGAATATGTTAGTTCAGCAGGGCAGGGAAGCACACTTGGAGCGATTGAAGCGGTTGGTTCTAACTTTTATTTAGGATTTAATAACGGAGCAAGTTACGGGATTGATAAGATTTCTTCTACTGTTTACGCAACAGGAATAATCGAGACACCACTTACTTACGGGAAGATGAAAGATTTAAAGATTGGCTACAATGATAATCCAGCTAACTGCTTGATTACTGCAAAGATAGCTAACGATAACAACGCTCTAGCTTCTCACACTTTAATACAAGACGATGAAGATATGAGAGAATATAGGAGTGTCGACCAAATATCCAATAAGTCACAAGTAAAGGCAGAGGTCGAATTAATACCTAATTCAACAGACCAAACTACAACGCCAGTTATAAATATTATTGAAATAAAATGACCAAGAAAGTATTATTTAGACTTGAATCCAGTGGAGAAGAGGGCAGAGAGAGCAACGAAACACTCTCAAAGAAATACGAAGAGTATAAAAAGAAACTAGGAAAGATTATATCAGAGAAAGAAGTCACAGGAAGACGAGGAAAGCTAATGGAAATAACATACGAATAATGAGTTTATTTACAGGACAAAAAACTTGGACACCAACGATTGAGGAAGTTACAGGCAATGGAGACACTCTTAACAATCTCCAAAAGTTCACTATGGGAGCTGGTGCTAACAGATTTGAAGCTAATATCAAGGACGGTCTTTGGTTAGGTGGAGACACTTTTGCAACTGCTAAAATTAGTATGAGCTTCCCAGGTATCCTAAAAGCTTCTGATGTTGTTTTAACTGGCGGCTCTATTAGTAATATTTCTTTAGGAGCATTAGCCCCAGGTTCAGCACCATCAATTCAAGGTTGGACTTCTGACTTAACTTTTTCAGCTACAGACCACGATACAGTTGCTTGGACTTCTGGTTCAATCAAACTTTCAGACGGAACTACTTTTACAATATCAGCAGGAAACACAGGGAATATAACCGCAGTAAATTATGTTTATTTAGATACAGATACTTCCGAAACAGTTTTACAAACAACAACAACAGCAACCACAGCAGTTGGAACTAATAAGATTTTAGTTGCAGTTGCGGAGAATGTTGCTTCTGGCAAAAAGGCTACATTTCAAGCTTTCGGTGGTAAGGGTGGAATCAATCCTTTAATAGTTGCAGACAATATCGCAGCTAATACAATTACAGCTAATGAAATTTTAGCAAATACGATTACAGGAACAGAAATTGTTGGAACTACTCTTTCGGCTATTACGGCTAATCTAGGGACTATAACAGCGGGTATTGTTACAGGGGTTACAATACAAACAGCTTCAATCGGCAGAAGGGTAAAGATGACTACTACTGAAGGGATACAATGGCTTAACGAGGATGACGAGAAAGGATTTATGTCTGTTAATTCTTCTAACCAGATGGTTATTGATGCTGACAATGGACTTTTTCTTAAAAGTAATGGGGTAGGCGATGATATAGGGTTACAAGCTGGAGATGTTATACAGTTAAATTGCGGAGAATCAGAAGAAGGACAGATACAACTACTTGCTTTAGACTCTGGCGGTTCTGATATTATAATGAGAGCTGTAGACAATGCTTCAATTTTAGAAAGCGATACTATCCAAATGGTCTATAATTCAGACAACGATAGTAGCGATGCAGAATGGTACAGTATCTCTAATTTAAGGATGAAATGTAACCAAGACGGAGATGTTACTTGTGATGGTTCATTTACTGGTGGTGGAGCTGATTTTGCAGAGATGTTTGAAAGTTTAGATGGAAAAGAAATCAAAGCTGGGACTTCTGTTATAAATGAAGGCGATAAGATAAGACCAGCAAAAAAAGGAGAGACACCAATAGGAGTTATATCAGAAAATCCAACAATCGTAGGAAATATTGGAGGTGGAGACGCAGATTCCGAATGGACTGGAAAATACCTTAAAGATGACAAAGGTAATTATATAATGGAGAAAGCTGAGTATTGGTCTTGCCGTAAGAATAAAAAAACCGGAGTTTCTAAGGAAAAAAGGAAGATGAAAGAAATAGGCAGTGATTTGGCTGGTTGGTCAGACGAAAAAACCCCGATGAAAGGAGCTAAAAAAACAATGAAGGAAAGAAGGAAAGTAAACCCTGGATGGAATAAAGACCAGAAATGTTTATCCAGAAAAGACAGAGACGAATGGAACGTAGTTGGGTTAGTAGGAAGAGTTCCTATTTTGAAAGGTCAACCAGTTTCTAAAAATTGGATTAAGTTAAAAGAGCTAGGGAAATATAACGAATATTTAATTAAATAGAAAATACAATGGCAGAATTACAACAGCCAACAGTGGACACAGGGTCAATTTTGTCCCAGCTGGGGCTAACATCAGACCAAGTATTACAACAACCAACAGTCCAGGCTACCTTAACCAACACTAATGATAGTGATGCTTTGGGTATTTTCTCTAAACAAGATGAGTTGGCTGGCGTTGCAGGTTATCAGACGGCTTATAAGACAGCACAGGAGAGAAGATTCGCTGGCGAGGGTTTAGCTAACCAAGAACAACTAACAATCGAGGGACGAAGGAAACGTCTTGGAGTTCTTAGAGGCGAGCAACAACAAGCCGCACAACTAGCTCAAGCTGACATTAACACCCTTCTACAAGGCGAACAGTTGGCACAATCAGCCCTAAGTTCTGCACAACAAACATCTTTACAAAAAGCCAATATATTGTATAACGAATACCAAACGAAGAACAATTTACTACTAAAATATCCTGGTTTAGACATTAACCCTTTGAAGGACAGCTTTGAAGATATATCAGAAGAGATAGGTAAATACACAGAGAAACAAAAATACATTGAAGTTTTATCTCAATACGGTAAAAATACCAAAGGCTCTCGTGGTGCTTTGAAGAAACGATATAAGAGCTTGTTGAAGAAACTTGATAAGAAAGAAGAAGCAGAAGCTAAAAAAATAGAAGACAGAGCAGACGAGAAATGGGAATTAGAGAAGAGAAATATTAATAGCTTGATAAATAAGAGGGACGAACCTGACCAGAATAAAATGACAAGTTTAGGTAATGGTTATTATCAAGATTCTAACGGCAATATTTTTTTTGACGACTCAATAGAATGACACTAAGACTAATAGGAAACATAAACGAAGGAACTGACATTGGCAACCTAAAGAAGGTTGGCAATATCTCTGGCAAGCCGAGTGATATTGGAGGTCTTAAGCTTGTTGGAAATATCAACAATATGCCTGACTTTTTTAAAAGACAAGAAGAAGAAGAGCGTAAAAAACTGTTGCAGAAAGCACACGAGGAAAGAGCAAGGGCTCTGTCGGATGAACAAGATGAAAGGGAAAGTTTTAAAGGTCTTCTGAAAGAAACGTTTAAACCTAGCAATCTAGCTTCAGCAGCTGGTGATTTATTTAGTGGGGCAAAAGATATAGTGACTAGCCCGTTAGAGAGTGCTGATAAAGCTGCAGATTTTTTAACATTTGGAGCTAGGGATTTATTGAGTGACGCTACGCAAGCAACACACTACCAGTTATTCGGTAAGAAGAATATAGAGAACTTGAACAAAGAAGCGGCAGAAAAGAAAAAAGAATTTTCTGATTTAATTGTTGGGAGAGATGATTTAAGCAACGAAGAAAAACTTAAACTAATTAGGAGTTTGAACGAATCATCTAAACTTATAAAGGCTGGAGATATTTATGATTTTGCTAATAAAACAAAAGGTCAAATAGCTGGAGAATCGATAGGAGCTTTAGCTGATTTTTTAACTTTCGGAACTGCATCGTTGGGATTAAAAACTGCTTTATCCAAAGGTGGTGTTAAAGAATTACTTAAATTTCTTGGTAGCAAAGCTGGGAGAAAACATCTAGCAGAACAATCTATATCAGGTGCGGCACAATTCGGTCTAGGAGGTCTAGGCGAAGGGCTTCAAGAGAAAGAAGACGGTAAAGAACTAGCTGATAGAATAATAAGCGGTGCTAAAACTGGGGCAATAGCTCAACCGTTGTTTGAGGTTGGAGGAGCTTCTATAGGCAACCTTTTCAGAAAATCTATAGTGAATACTCAATTTAATAAATTAAAGAAACTAGCCAAAGAAAAGCTAGGTAAACTTACTGATGAAGAGTCTTTGTTAGCTAAAGATTTGTTAGCTAAAAAGACAGACGAAGAAGCTATCATAAAAGAAATACAATCGGAAAGAGATTACCTTAGCGATGTAGAATCTGAAATAAAAGTTAAAGGGAAAGAGCCTATAATAGACGATGCTAATTTAGATGTTGATGACTATATTGCTCAATCTAAAAACAAATTCAGAGATGTTTCCGCTCAGGATAGAGATGTTAGAGGTAAATTTACAATAAAAGAAAAATTAACAGACCCAGATAGGGATATTATTAAAGAAGACATATTCAAGTTCAAAGATATAATGCACAAAAGAGTTCTTAATGAGAACGAAGCATTTAAAGACACCGCTATATTAGACTTTGCTGAATTTGATGACTTAGTTAAAAAGATAGATTCAAACAAAGTTACAGATAAAGAACTTCAAATAGCTCGTGAATCAATGCTAGAAATGGCTAACAAGATTCCTAAAGCTAACAACTTATTGAAAGAGGCTAAATTGGCTCTTGATTTTGAAACATTTTCTAAACACGCAGATGCTCAAGACTTTTTAGAGGCAGAATTAAGAAAGATTTGGAACAAAAGAGAAGATTTACCAATCTCCCAAACTAATATAGACGAAATAACTAAGGCTATAGACCAAGCGTTAGGAGGAAAGCCTAAGTTTAGAACATTCAAAGAACAATTCGAAACATCCACCAAGAAACAAATCTCTGACGCTGACGAAAAAGAAATCAAAGCACTTAATAGAAAACTGTTCGGCGATGATGATGTTAGAATAACTGGTCAAATATTAGCGAACAAGCCAGCTCTCGGTAAATACGAGAGAGGAATGATTGATATTGTTGACGGACAAGCTAAACCAAAAGATACCTTCTACCACGAAACAGTCCATAAATACCTTGATTCATTTTCTACTGCTGACGAGTATAAGAAAGCTCTAGTAGAAGCTAAGAGCAGATTTAATATAAAAGGTTCTTGGTCTAAGGTAGAGGAAGAACTAGCTGAAAGGTTTATTGATTACGCTAAAACCAAAGAGGATGATTTATCTAGCGGATTCTTCAAGAAAACTTTGGACAGGGTTAAAAACTATTTAAAAAACAAAGATTCGGTTGATAAGTTATATAATGATATACTAAAAGGAGAAGCTAAAAAGAAAACGAGAGGGTTAGCTGAAAGCGTTGAGGCTAAAGCTATTAAAGAAGATGTTGCTAAAACGCTAGGAGAGCTTCCAGAATACGAAGTGAGAGGCGTTAAAGCCAAGGTGGATGAAGCACTCAACTTAATAGCAGATGACGAGGCTAAGACTATCAGAATTGCGATGGGGGAAGAGAAACCACCAGTAGGATTTATACCAGAAGATTTCTATGTTGCGTTAGTCAAAAAAGCTAGTTCAGAAGGAGATGCAGAATTGTTAAAAATGTTAGCTACTCAATCTAATTTAATAGATGAAGCGACTTTGATGGGGCAAAGGATAAGAACTTTAGGAGAGATAGACCCTTATTCTCCAGTAAATAAAATAAAGGAAGTAAATAAAGCAAAATCTGATAGACTAGGGAATATTAAGAAAAAAGTCGATAAAGAAGTTAAGGATATCAAAAGAAAGACTAAAGCAACAGTAGAGGACTGGTCTTCCTTCGTTAATTCAATCAAATGTTAATATGGCTTACTGTTTAATACCTGCACTGGCAGAAAAATTTAAGAAAGCACTAAAGAGCGGAGATATAAATCCCCGTAAACTTTCAGAGATGACAAGTAAAAAAAGGCGTGAGTTTTTTGACGGTCTTTTGGGAGAAACACACGGCAAGAAAGTAAACGCTCTTTTAGAAACAAAATTATTATTGAAAAACAAAGAAAGAGGGATGATAACTTGGGCTAAACAACTTTCAGGGATTAAAGACGAAACTAGAGTAGACCTAATTTCAAAGATTGAAAGAATGATAGGGACAGAAGAAAACAAAAAGTTTATATTGAATCCTAAAAACGAAGAAATGTTTTTGCAAGACTTAGCTTCTACTAGGCTAGGGGTTGATGTAACGATTGATGAAGCCAGAAAAATAACTAAACTATCAGAAAAGATAACCAAAGCTAAAGAACTTCATTTAAAAGATGTTGATAATGATCTTAACCGTATCAAATATGGACGAGATATTATCAGTATGAATGAATATGTTGCTGATTTAAAACCAGGAATGAACGCAATAGACCAGTTTACTAATGTCGCTAATGTTCCAAGAGCCTTAATGGCTACTTTGGATGTTTCTGCTCCAGGTAGACAGGGTTTCGGGATGATAACAAGGAAATCTTTTTGGAAAAACTTAAAGCCAATGTTTAAAGCTCTATTTAGTGAGAATGCTTACGCTGATATCCAAGCTGATATTATAACTAGACCAAACTACGATAAGATGAAAAAAGCTGGATTAAGATTATCAGGCTTAGGAGATAAGCTAACAGAGAGAGAAGAAGCGTTTATGACTAATTTACTTGATAAGATACCTGGCATAAGAGGTTCTGAAAGAGCTTACACTTCTTTCTTGTCTAAATTGAGAGCTGATGCTTTTGATGATTTTGTTAGAAAAGCAGAATTAGCGGGGGAAGATGTTTCAAAACAAGGAAGAGTTATTAAAGATTTAGCTGACGTTGTTAATAATTTCACTGGTGCTGGTAGATTAGGTAAAATAGACCAAGCATCACCTTTGGCAAATGCTTTTTTCTTTTCACCTCGTAAAATCGCCGCTAGTGTTCAGAAATTAAACCCTCAAAAATACCTAGACCCAAGAATAAGCCCAACAGCCCGTAAAGAAGCTTTTAAAAGCCTAGTCGGAATGTTAGGAGTTTCTAGTTCTATACTTGCTTTGGCTAATATGGCTGGTGCTGATGTAGAAGTAGACCCTAGAAGTTCTGATTTTGGAAAAGTGAAAATTGGAGAAACTAGATTTGATGTTTCAGGTGGAGAATCTGGATACTTAGTTCTTTTGGCTAGGATGATTTCTAATAAAACAAAAAGCACTACAAGCGATATTGTTAGAACTTTAGGCGAAGATTATGGTGCTTCTACCAGAGGAGATACATTAGTTAAGTTTTTCAGAAATAAACTATCACCAACTGCTTCTTATGTTGGGGATTACCTCTACGGTGAAGATGCTATCGGTAAACCTTTCGATGCTAAAAAGTCCGCTATAAATAGAACTATACCTTTGATAATACAAACAGTAGTTGAAACTCAGCAAGAAGACCCAGAAATGGTTACGCCGTCAATATTAGCTGAATTATTCGGAGTAAGTGCTTCAACTTACGTGAATGCTGCTGATTGGAACGAGTCTAAGGGTGTTGAGTTGCTACAATTTAAAGAAGAAGTAGGGCAGAAAGACTTTGACAAAGCTAACGAGAAATACAACGAAGAAGTTAAAGTTAAAATTAATAAACTTTTAGATACCGATGAATACCAAGAACTTTCTGATGATGATAAAAAAACAATTACAAGGAAAATTAAGTCTGATATTAAGTCTGATATTTTTAAAGCTAATAAATTCAAATTTAAGAAAACCAGAGCTGAAAAGAAAGAAAAGAAAGAAACAGACAAGAAACTAAAATCATTAATTGAATCTTTATGAAAGAAGGACACTCAGAAGTTATAATAAATCAAATAGGAGAACTGGCTAATATGGTTTCAGCTATCCCAACTTCCTCGCCTAAACTCACCGAATACAAATCTGAACTCCAAACTATCATCTCTAAGCTCGGTAACGAAGACATACTATCCGCTATATCAACTTTAGAGGCTAAAATTCAGCCTGTAACAGTCGAGAGCAAAGAAATAGACATAATGCCTATCTTAGAACAACTTAAAGCCATACAGGGCGAAATAAAGCCTTTAGAACTCCCTGAGTTCAAGTTCGGACAGAATGGTAGACTATTAGTTTCAGATGTTGGCGGTGGAGGGACAAGAGCAGTCAGTGTTGTTGATAGTGGAGGAGATGATGTCAATATTGCCAAGGAAGCTAAACAAGACACCCAGATAGCCAACCAAGACTTTCTAACTAACTACAACATCTCAGACAAAGAAACAGACGTCGCCACTGAATACTTTGGATTCGTAGATAAAGACGAGAACTGGTATATCCAACGAATGACTGCTACCGATATTAGATATGTTGCAGGGGCAGGAGACTACGCCACAGCGTGGACTGGAAGAGCAGGACTATCTTACGATTATTTTTTTAACACCTTTTAAATATGTATAGACCACAACTAAAAAAACTAGATTACTTTTCTAAATCAAATATCCTAGACGGCACTACCCAAGGGCAGATGTCTTTTTATGATGCTACTTTAAAGAAATGGACTTACACAGAAACTTCTGAAATGTTTTGGGATGATACTAATAAGAGAGTTGGTATAGGAACAGCTAGCCCAACAGAAAAAGCACAAGTTTCAGGAAATATATTTTTAACAACTGACAACGACAAACTATTATTCGGTACACTAAAAGATGTAGAACAATATTACAATGGAACTGATTTTATAATTGATACAGGTGTTATTGCACCAAGTGATTTAAAGATTGATTGCGGAGCATTAAAAACAGTAGAATTAGTTGAGGTGGTTTATAAAGATATAAATTTAGGAGCGGCACAATTAGCCAGACCAAGCTCATCTCAACCAGATTTAGATAGCTTCGTTGACGAAAATGGTGCAGATACTGGAATTGAAACTTATGCGTTCGCTCCTGGAGAGAAAGTTTCTGGTTCATTTGAGATTCAGCACGATTACAAAGAATGGACTGACATAGAGTTTCACGTCCATTGGCAAGGCATAACAGCTCCAACAGGAACGGATAAGGTTAAGTGGCAACTGACATATACTTTAGGAGCGAGTGGTCAAACCCTAGACCCAACAACGACAATCGTTATTGAAACAGATTTTGATACTCAATATGACTTTAAGTTATCAGAATTTGTCGCCATAACAGGAACTAATATAAGTATGGGAGAGCAATTTTTATTCACGCTAGAAAGGATAACAGCTTCGGCAGATGAGTATGCAGGGGACGCTTTAATAGCTACTGCAGGACTCCATTATCAAATAAATACCATAGGGTCAAGGCAAAAGTTAACTAAATAATATAATAAGATGACGAAAGTTTATTCATTAGAGAGTGAGGCTTTAGACGCAGATGTTAGAGTGAAAATAACCGAGACAAAAGAAGTTGTTTCGTTTGTTGCAGTTTCAGAGTTAAAAAGGCAGGTTGAAGAAATGGACAACGAGATTGAACGAATGAAAATTAGAAGAGATGAGGCTGTTGACCAGATTCAAGAAATCAATGATGATGAAGGTATCGAATTGACGATAAGTGATATTCCAACTAAATTAACTCTAACAAAATAATTATGAGCAAAGTAATTGACCCAGTTGAAGAGGCTAAAAAACTTTTAATGGAAGAAAATAAAAAGAAACAAGATGCTTTTGTAAAGGACTACCAAGAGGTTTGCAAAAAACACGGAATGGAGTTGCAACCAACGGCAGGGTTTAATATTGTAATAAAAGGAGATGAAAAATGAAGTAATAGTAGAGCGTCTCGACACTCTCATAAAACAAAACAAGGACGACCACAATGAAATAATCTGTCATCAAGAAATAACTAATAGGAAAGTCATCCGAAACACCAAGTGGAGATACTCATTTATCTCTGCTGGAATTGTTGTTACAGGAGCAGTTATTCCGCTGATTTTATACATTTCTGCTAATTTGCAAAAACAAGTTGACGAGATTGAACACAAAATAGAGGTAGCGAAGTATTGACTTTAGAACAATAGTATGAGACTATATAAGTAGAACTTTTATATTCAGGTGAGCGTTTTCAGACCCGCTTACCTAAGCATAAAAGTATGAATACCAATAATGAAAATTTAGATATAGGCTCAACACTATTTTAGTGTCGAGCTTTTTTTATAAGTTCTTTGAAAGGAGGAAAAAATGAATAAATGGTGTGCAGTATTGGTTATCATCACCATTAGCTTAATTTATTTAGGCATGATGGCAGCAGTATACCGCCTAGTATGGGGGTATTAACATGAAAGCAAGACTTTGTAGTTGCGGAGATTACTTTGCCAGCATACCCTACAAAGGGAAGTGGCACTGTTACCGTTGTTGGCGTATAATGTGGAATGAAACAAGGAGGACTGACAAATGGAAAATCTATTCAATCTGTATTCAGTTTGTCCTCGTTGCCAGGACGCTGACTACCACCTTGTTGTTTTGAACAAGAAACACATCGTTGTGATGTGCGAGAAATGTAACCTAATTTATGTATGGAGGTTAATATTATGCGAAGAGTATGTATAATAATGCCTGAATCAAAAGGGGAGTAACAATGTTGCTCCCTCTTAACTAGGAGGAATCATGGGAAGAAAAAAAAGAAAACAAGCCCGAAAACTCCGAACACAACCGAAACAACCGACAAGCGAGATAAATAAACTTGCCAGGCATTGGGCAAATCTAATAGCTACGCTCCCTCCCATCCCAAATCATCAC
>Ga0222673_1000428_pt1 | contig 19795 bp, 18 predicted proteins | sample AntAcemetagen801_FD_179845 | JGI IMG/M metagenome (GOLD analysis project Ga0222673, IMG submission 179845) | Saline water microbial communities from Ace Lake, Antarctica - #801 | ecosystem: Environmental > Aquatic > Non-marine Saline and Alkaline > Saline | place: Antarctica: Ace Lake...
CAGTATAATTGCAAAGGTATCATCACCACTATACCTGTCACGATACATCGTATTTGCGATAATATTATCAGGATCTGAATCATAAAGTTTCCCGGACAGATAAAAATATTTATCATCATACGCTACTTTGATCTCAGAGTATTCTGTCATTTCACCTCTATAAACCGGTTGATACATCGTGAGAGGAAGGGGGGCTATTTGCAGCCAAGCAGGTTCATCCGGGAAACCATCCAGAACTATCGGGGTTGTAATTTTTTGAATTGAAAGTATTGGGTCTGTTTGGGAAATACTGTCTACAGACACAAGTAGAGTGGAAAAAACGAGAAAAATAAAATGCACTGAATTCTATGATTTTAATTTACCCAATCCGGTATTACGCCCGGTTCAATTCCGAAAACGTATGCAAATAAGGTGTAGCTTGCGATTGTTAGTACTATAGAGACAATGACATTTAGCCATACCCCCGCTTTTGCCATTTGTGGAATGGTTACTTTTCCGCTCCCATAAACAATTGCGTTGGGAGGTGTGGCAACCGGAAGCATAAATGCACAGCTGGCGGCAATTGCAGCAGGGATTACAAATAGCATCGGATTTTGGCCAATTCCAATGGCTGATGATGCTAAAATAGGTAAAAATGCGGCAGCGGTAGCTGTATTACTGGTGATCTCAGTCAGAAATACAATAATCACAATAACCAGAAGTACCAATACGATCAGTGGGAGGGCATCCAGTCCGCTTACCGCTTCACCAATCCATGTTGCTAATCCGGATGATGTGATAGCCATAGCTAAACTCAACCCACCGCCAAAAAGAATCAGGATACCCCAGGGTAAATCCCTCAAATCACTCCACATTAATATTCTCCCGTGCTTTTTTTCACCATTTGGAATCAGGAATAGTATGACCCCTGCAGCAATTGCTATCCCGGCATCTGATAAACCCGGAATATAATCAGACACCAGGGGGCGTGTAATCCACAAAAAAGCTGTGATACCAAAAACAAGGGCAACTCTGAATTCAGCTTTACTCATAAGTCCGAGCGACTTGAGTTGATTTGTAATCACTGATTTCCCGCCGGGCAGTTCTTTTAACCGAATGGGGTAAATAACTTTGGCCAGTAACAGATACATAATAGGTAGCATGATCAACACAAGAGGAACACCTACAAGCATCCACTCTGCAAATCCTATTTCGACATTGAAACTTTCGAGCATAAATGCGGCCATTAATGCATTTGGCGGTGTTCCAATTAATGTCGCAATCCCACCAATATTACAGGCATAAGCAATGGTAAGTACCAATACGATTTCAAAATTTGTGACCGGCACTTTTGATGTATCCCGTTCACTGTTTACGATTTGAAGAATGGATATTGCAATAGGCAACATCATGAGTGCAGTGGCCGTATTGCTCACCCACATACTCAAAAAAGCAGATGCTATGATAAAACCTATAATGATAGATGAGGGCTTTACCCCTACAAAATTAACGATATTTAGTGCAATTCGTTTATGCAAATCCCAGGTCTGCATGGCTATTGCTATGATAAATCCACCCATAAAAAGAAATATCAGAGGGTTTGCATAAGGGGCGGTTGTATCGCCAATGGGTGCAATTCCCATCACCGGAAATAAGACTATAGGTAGAAGCGCCGTTACAGCAATGGGTATAGCTTCTGTTATCCACAATACGGCCATAAGAATGGCAACTGCTGCTGTTTTCCATGCAACAACTTCTAAACCATCAGGTGCGGGAAGTAGCAGCATAGCAATAAACAGTAAAATTGCGGTGATCAGCCCTATTTGAGATGAATTCACAAACCGTGATAACATAAATGCAATATTAAATTTTAATTCACGTCGGGTAGTAGACAGTGATGAATAGGCCAACCCCTACTGAAATCTTCTGTTTAATCAGATCAAAATGATATTAAAAACTTGTAGACTGAAAAATTGCCTTCATCATACTTTTGTATGCCGGAGACAGAATCACGTCGCGCCGTTGCATCATCTTATCCATCGCCTCGATCGCTTTCTCAAAGTGATAGGGTACAATATTATTACCGCTTACCCAACTGAACGAGGGTACAAACTTGGGTGGATAACTGTCAGAAAACAGATTACAACACACCCCGCAAATAGTACCGGTGTTCAGCATTGAATTGATTCCCGTTTTGCTGTGGTCTCCCATGATGGTTCCGATAAACTGCTGACCTGTATCAACCTCTTTTTTTGTTTTCCATTCTACTACTTTTACAGTACTGTAATTATTTTTCAGATTTGAAGTATTGGTATCTGCACCGAGATTGCACCACTGCCCAAAAACAGAATTGCCCACATATCCGTCATGAGATTTATTGGAATAAGAATGAAATATTACATTTGAAATCTCGCCACCCACTTTACAAACCGGCCCGATTGTTGTCTCTTCATAGATCTTTGCCCCCATTTTCACGACCGATTGGGCGCAGATCGCAGATGGGCCACGAACCACAGAATTGGCCATGATATGGGCATTTTTACCGATATAGATGGGCCCTTTCTCAGCATATAACAGGGCTCCCGGTTCAATGATAGCTCCCTGTTCAATAAAAATTTGTTCTGAGTTGATAAGCAGAGCGTGGGGATATTTATCAATCTCTTTTACTGCCGGTGCCTGTAATAATTGAATATCATTTATAATCTCTTTTCCATTCAATTGAAATAACTCCCAACTGTTTTTTATTTCAGAAACGTCTCTATCAAAAAACTTTGCGGTTTTCAAATCATCTTTTTTGGGGCCTGAATGGGTCCATTTTTGATGCATTTCTGACCCGACCAGGGCAACCACAAGCTGCTGGTCAATATAGATACCCTCTGAAGCGTTGAGTTTTTTGATTTCACTAATCAAATCAGAATTTGGAATAAATCTGGGATTAATCCATAATACATTTTGATGTGGGTCTGTGATAATAATCTCCTCAAAAACATCCATCAGGTGTCCCCGTAATACCCCTTTAGTAGTTATATCCGGTTGTCCCAGCGCATGCATCCATTTTTCTCCCAATGTTAATATTCCAACACGCAAATCAAAAAGTGGACGGGTTAATGTTAGCGGATGAAAGTTTTCCAAAAAATGATCTTCAAAAAAGCAGGAAACAGTTTTCATTTTTGTATTTTGTTGATAGTTGAGAGAATTAAAATGCAATACGGAATAAGTTAGACAATAATATAAAAAGTTATGTGTGGAATTGTAGGATATGTAGGGGGTAGAGATGCTACGGAAGTTTTACTTAAAGGATTAAAACGATTGGAGTACAGAGGGTACGACTCTGCCGGAATCGCTTTAATAAATGAAAAATTGATTGTTCAAAAGGGAAAAGGGAAAGTTATTAACCTTGAAAAAGCATTAAAAAGTAACAATCTTTTCGGAAATATTGGTATAGGCCATACCCGATGGGCAACTCACGGCGAACCCAATGATGTAAATTCACATCCTCACCTGAGTGAAACAGGGAAAATTGCCGTTGTTCACAATGGGATTATTGAAAATTACAATACCCTTAAAAAGCAGTTAATAGAAAGAGGGCGTACCTTTCAGAGTCAGACAGATACCGAGATTATCGCACAACTCATTGAAGAGATCTACACAAAATCTAAAGGGGTAACCTTTGAACAAGCGATTCGGTTGGCTTTAAAACAGATTGTGGGGACCTACGGATTGGCCATTCTTAACATAGAGACTCCTGATAAAATATATATTGCACGAAAAGGTTCACCACTATTGTTGGGGGTTGGTGATAATGAGATGTTTATTGCATCAGACGCTTCACCTATTGTAGAGTATACTAATAAAGTGGTCTATCTGGATGATGGTGAAATGGCTATTGTGACCCGAAGTCATTACGAAGTAAAAACGATTGATGATTATCCCCTGACAAAAGAGGTGCATGAACTGGCCATTAGTCTGGATGCCATCGAAAAAGCCGGTTATCCGCATTTTATGCTTAAAGAAATTTTTGAGCAAACCCGGTCTATTGCAGATTGTATGAGGGGAAGAATCGATATTGAGAATGGTTCTATAGTTTTGGGCGGACTTGAAGGTGTGATTGATGATCTGGTAGATGCAAAACGAATTGTGATTGCTGCATGCGGGACCAGCTGGCACTCGGCACTTGTGGGGGAGTACCTGTTTGAACAGTTGGCAAAAACTCCTGTTGAGGTGGAGTATGCATCTGAATTCAGATACAGAGATCCGCTGATTGGCAAGGGGGATGTATTGTTGGTGATTTCACAGAGTGGAGAAACGGCCGATACGCTGGCTGCCCTTCGAGAGGCAAAGGAGAAAGGAGCTTTAGTATTAGGCATTTGCAACGTGGTAGGTTCTACAATTTCCAGAGAAACTGACGCTGGTGTATTTACTCATGCCGGACCGGAAATCGGAGTTGCTTCCACTAAAGCGTTTACGGCTCAAGTTGTAGTTCTGATTATGATGGCTCTTGAACTGGGTCAAAGAAAAGGGTTGTTATCATCCGATGAGATGAAAATGTATATAAATGAGTTGGCCAGAATCCCCTCCAAAGTAGAGCATATATTGGAACACTGTGATGATGCGATCAAAGCTATGGCATCTATGTTTACTTATGCACCTAATTTCCTCTATTTGGGCAGAAGTTACTCTTTCCCGGTTGCACTTGAGGGAGCCCTGAAACTGAAAGAGATCTCCTATATCCATGCCGAAGGGTATCCGGCTGCAGAGATGAAGCACGGGCCTATTGCGTTGATTGATGAGATGATGCCGGTTGTTGTAATAGCTGCTACAGATCATACCAATGATAAAATGATATCTAACATAGAAGAAGTAAAAGCTCGAAAGGGGAGATTGATCGCTATTATGAATGACGAAAATTCTGAAGTGAAAGATTTGGCAGACTTTAGTGTTTCCATACCCAATACCATAGATTGCTTTTCGCCGCTTCTGACGGTGATACCTCTTCAGCTTCTTTCTTACTATATTGCTGTAAATAGAGGCTGTAATGTGGATCAGCCCAGGAATCTGGCGAAAAGCGTTACAGTAGAGTAAATGATTCCAAAAATAATTCTGAGACGATGAAGTTAAGTATCGGTAATATGGTTTGCCCGAGATGTATTGAATCTGTGAAAGATATACTAACTGAATTAAATCGACCGGATGCCTACGTTGAACTGGGTATTGTAGAGATGGAAAAAAAATTCTCTGAAAATGAAATTCAACTTTTCAAAAATAAATTAGATCAAAATGGGTTTGATCTGATTTTTGACAGGGAAACAGAGTTAGTGAACGTGGTAAAGAGTACGCTCATCAAGTACCTTGAAACGATTGAAAAAGAGAAAAATCCCTTAAAATTATCTCAATTTGTGTCTGAACAATCGAACTACAACTATTCTTATCTGAGTAAAGTGTTTTCAGAGCAAAAGGGACGTACAATTGAGAGCTATCTGATCGAATTAAAAATAGAGAGGGTAAAAGAGCTTCTTGAATTCAGAAAGTATACGCTCAGTGAAATAGCCTGGCGACTTAAATACAGCAGTGTGCAGTACCTTTCAAACCAATTTAAAAAGGTGACAGGTAGTACAGTAACTCAATATCTCAAGAAGAAAAACATAAAGAGAAAAACGCGGGATCAGCTCTAGTTGCTAAGTAGATTTTTCGATCCAAAAATTCTACACATTATGGAAGTGTGACTGTAATGAGAACTTTGCACAATTCCGATATTTTTAGATCAACAATAAGAAATGGCTTCTGTTGAAATAAAGAGGAAAAAATGAAAAAAACATATGACATAAGGGGCATGCACTGCGCAGGTTGTACATCATCGGTAAAGAAGAGGCTGGAGGCGGTAGATGGCGTGAAGGAGGCGGATGTTGTACTTATGACTGAAAAAGTAGTCGTGACCTTTGATCAGTCTGAGATCCCATTTGAAGATTTGTCAAATGCAGTGGATAGTGCAGGGTTTGAGTTGATAGAGCCGAATAGGAGTAAAAAAGCATTCAGAGTAGACGGGATGCATTGTGCAGCCTGCGTAGGAACTGTAGAAAAAGCAATCAAGAGGATTGATGGGATTACTGATGTAAGTGTGAATTTATCTACTGAAAAAGTATTTATTGAAGGGGATTTAAAACCGGAGACAATCAGGGAAATAACCCAATCTGTTCAGGATGCAGGGTATGATCTTTCACCTGAAGAGGTGGGGAAAGGAGATCAATTGGAATCAAAAAGAGAGAGGGATCAGGCTAAATTGGTTGATTCTAAACAAAAAATGGTTAAAAGTTGGGCTGTTACAATTCCACTGATGGTTTGGATGTTATTGGATATGGTGCTCGGCATTCATATCACATCTCATTTGATCATGGATTTTGCGATGGTTTTGGGTGCATCCTATGTGATACTTGATCCGGGTCGCAAAACATTGATCAGTGCATTTAAATCAGCAAAAGTTATGTCACCTAACATGGATGTGTTGATTGCATTGGGTACAGTGGCTTCTGTGATCACCGGATTTGTAGCAATAGCATATCAGCTGGGATGGATTAATTCACAATTTTACAGTTTTGCCGGAATAGCTGCGATGATCATGGCATTTCATCTGACCGGTAGATATATAGAAACAAAAGCCAGAGGCCGTGCATCTGAAGCAATCACCCGGCTTCTCACTCTTGAAGCAGCCTCTGCGAATGTAGTGAAAAATGGCCGGGAAATGGAAGTCCCCTTGAAGGAATTGAGTCTGAATGATGTAATGATCGTTCGCCCCGGAGAGAAAATACCCACAGATGGAGAGATAATAGATGGAAAAAGTTCTATTGATGAGTCGATGGTAACCGGGGAGTCAATGCCGGTACTCAGAGCAAAAGGAGACCAGGTAATGGGCGGGACTATCAATACCGAAGGTACAATTAAAGTAGAGGTCAGAAAATTGGGAGAGGATACTTTTTTGAATCAGGTGATTCGTCTGGTTGAAGAAGCTCAGAGTTCAAAAATACCGATACAAACATTTGCAGATCGAGTCACTGCTGTGTTTGTGCCAATCATTCTGTTATTGGCACTGGCCACATTTCTATTCTGGTGGATATTTCCGGAACTATTAACCCCATTATTAATATGGGCTGAATCCTATATACCTTGGATTATATCGGATCTGGAGCCAGTCAGCCAGGCTTTTTTTGCTGCTCTTGCTGTTCTGGTGATCGCCTGTCCATGTGCATTGGGTTTGGCTACACCCACGGCTTTGATTGCAGGATCAGGACTGGGAGCCAAAAACGGTATTTTAATACGGAAAGGAGAGGCGATTCAAATCTTACAAGATGCCACTACGTTTGTCTTTGATAAGACGGGAACCTTAACAAAGGGAGAGCCTGAAGTAGTTGAATGGTCCCAAATAGTAGGTGAAGAAGAGAGTACAAAAAGGCTTACTGCATCTCTTGAGAATCAATCAGAGCATCCAATCAGTCGTGCTTTGACGCGATTTACGGAAGATCATACATTTAGTGATGTTGAAGAGTTTGAAACTTTTACCGGCATGGGTGTCAAAGGTGTGGTTGATGGAAAAGTGATCGTTGCCGGGAACAGTGATTTAATGGTTAAACACGCTATTACTATCGATGGTCCGGTTAAAACCGGTGCTGAAAAGATGATGAAGAAAGGGTTGACTACAATCTATATCTCCGTTGATGGACGCGTAAGTGCAATAGCGGGATTGAGAGACACGGTAAAAGAAGGAGCAATGGAGTTGATTGAGCAACTTCATTCATCGGGTTTTAAAACAGTTATGTTGACCGGTGACCACGAAACATCAGCTAATATGATTGCAGATCAACTCAATATTCAATCTGTAATTGCAGGAGTAAAACCGGATCAGAAATCACAAAAAATAGAGGAGTTACAGTCTGAAGGCGAGATTGTAGTGATGGTTGGAGATGGAATCAATGATGCACCGGCGCTAACGAGAGCTGATGTGGGTATTGCAATAGGAAGTGGAACCGATATTGCAATTGAAGCCGGAGCGATCATTTTGGTGGATGGTAATCCGCTGGGTGTATTAAAAGCAATTGAGTTGAGCCGTCAAACATTTAAGAAGATCAGGCAAAATCTATTCTGGGCTTTTTTCTATAACGTAGTGATGATACCTATTGCAGTTATAGGTTTGATGCATCCTGTTTTGGCAGAAATAGCTATGGCACTGAGTTCAATTAATGTCGTGGGTAACTCGAAGAGATTATCCGATAAAAAATTGAGTTAATGTGAATAACTTGACCGATTTACAGCCAAATAGTTCAATATTTAATAAATAAATCTATCAAAATTTCTTTTTTAGGTTAATTATGGGAGATAGAACAGAAAAATAATTTAATTATTTAATGTGGATAACTTGATCTTTATCATTTTTTTCCATACCTATGGTCAACGTGGATAGTGCTCTAAAAATTTCTTGCTCTAAAATGAAAAATTGGAAAAAATTGCTCTTTAAAATTGCAGTGGTGATTGTTATCATCATTGTAGCATTTACAGGATAGCCGATAAAAAAATTACCGACTCAAATTAATGTCCATGAGGATATGAGTAATACCGTCTACCTCATAAGGATCACTTCTCTTTACAAAGCCCAGGGATTCGTAAAATCTTTCCAGATATAACTGTGCTTCTATAACAACAGTTGATTCATTCTGATCTTTTAACAAATCGAGTGCTTTATTCATTAATTCTTTTCCTTTGCCCAAGCTGCGATATTTAGGATTTATAACAACTCGACCAATGGATGGGGCATTAAATTTTTCCCCTTCAGGTACAATTCTACAGTAGCCGGCAAGAGTTTCATTGTCATAAAGGAGAAGATGCGTGGATATGATATCTAATGAATCGATATCGTCGTAGATACAATTCTGTTCAATGATAAAAATATCTTGCCTTAATTTTAATACCATATAAAGCTCAATGGCTTCGAATTGATTGAATTCGTAAATAATTTTCCAAATCATTGAGTGAACTTTTTTTATATATGCCCGTAGAAAAACAAAACCATAACTAAATGAGGACATATGTTAAAAATCCTATTGATCAATAGCATAATTATTTTCGTTGGTGCTTATCTGCTGGAAGGAGTTTCTATTAAAAGTTTCTGGACAGCGATAGGTGTAGCTTTATTACTTGGCCTGATTAATATGTTTATCAAGCCCCTTATCTTACTTATTACACTGCCACTAACCATTCTAACCCTGGGATTATTTGTTTTGGTAATTAATGCAGGGATTCTTTTGTTAATTGACAATCTGGTGGATGGGTTTAAAATAAAGGGATTTTGGTGGGCAGTACTTTTTAGCATCTTTATTTCAATAACCAATACAGTAATGTTCTGGATATTTTAGTGATATATAACTCAAAATATTCAGTCTGATCATTCTACTGTGAACTTGTTTCATTCGTTTAGATAGTTGGCAACAGTGCGTATATTGTTAACTCATAATGAAGGAAATGTGAAAGAATGGTTAGAAAAAAAGTAACGGTTAAAAATGAGAGTGGCCTGCATGCCAGGCCTGCCTCCGTTTTGGTTCAAGTCGCTTCAAAATTTGAGTCTGAATTCACGATCAAGATGTATGGATATCATGTGAATGGGAAAAGCATATTGGGTGTCATGACTTTAGCTGCTGAGTTTGGATCAGAAATGGAACTGATTTTTGAAGGATCTGATGAAAAAAAGGCTCTTGCTAAAGTAGTCGATCTTTTCAAGAATAAATTCGAAGAGGAAGATTAGATGAAAACAGAGAATCAATCTATAGATCTTCAAGGAAAAGCTGTTTCCAGTGGTATTGGAATAGGGTCTGCAACCATTCTAAGCTCGAAGTCAATTACAGTCAGGCCGGATAAAATTGACCCTAATAAGATAGATGTACACCTTCAAAAGCTGAAAGATTCACGCGAATTACTGTTAAGTGAGTATAAAGTATTAAAAGAGGAGTCGCGTTTGCAAAATGCAAAAGATATTCTTGAAGCACAGATTCAGACACTCAAAGATCCGGAAGTAAATAAAAGGATTCAATTAAAAATTGAATCGGAGAGGCACTCAGTTGGGTATTCGATCTTCAGTACCCTGAATGATTACATTCAGTTACTGGAAACATCGGGAGTAAAATGGGCTACAGAACGGGCGGTAGATATTGTTGCAATTCGAGATGAGTGGGTTGATGTTGTATCTGAGAACAGGAGGGAGGTCACCATGGAAAAAGGGGATGTAATTTTTGCTGAAGAGATTCCTCCGGCATTGATGGTCAAGATCAGCCGTATAAAGGTTGCAGCCATTGTGATGGAAAAAGGGGGGGATACCTCCCATGCGGTCATCCTTTCACAATCACTGGGGATTCCGTGTGTGATTAATACACATTGGAATCGGTATCAAGTTGAAAAAGGGATGTTAGTGATTGTTGATGCATTGGAAGGACATATAATCATCAATCCGGGTGATCAACTTCTGGTTCAATACAAGGAGAAAAAAAAGAGAGAATTGTCCAGAGTTAAGAAGTCATTGAAATGGGCAAAAAAAGAGAATATTACAAAATGTGGTTCTACATTTTCCCTGCGTGCGAATGTTGAATTTTTAGAAGAATTGCCGAAAATTTCTTTATACGGTGCGAATGGTATCGGACTGCTACGAACAGAAACTATTCTGTTTGAAACGACGAAATTTGATGTAAAAGAACAGGTTGAATTCTACTCTAAAGTGCTTCAAGCAACAAAGAAAGAATCTGTAACTATCAGGCTTTTTGATGCTGGTGGAGATAAATTAATTAATGATAAGAGCAGCGAAGCAAATCCTTTTTTAGGTTGGAGGGGAGTTCGAATGCTGCTGGATGAACCTCAGCTCTTGGAAAAGCAGTTGGAAGCGATCTACAGGGTGTCCGGAAAATACATGGGCAGATTAAAAATATTGATCCCAATGGTATCACGTTTAGAGGAGATAGTAGCATTAAAGAAAATTGCAAAGAAGGTCAGGACTGAGTTAGATACAGGAAATGTAACATTTGATGCTGCAATACCGATTGGTATCATGGTTGAAGTACCAAGCATTGTGATGATGGCAAACAAAATTGCGGCTCATGTTGATTTTTTTAGCATCGGGACTAACGACTTAACTCAATATACCTTGGCGGTAGATAGAGGGAATGAGAAAATTTCGAATCTCTTTGACAGTTATCACCCTGCAATTTGGAAGATGATTAAAATGACAAAAGAGGCGGCCGACATGCATCAAATACCTATTTCTGTTTGTGGTGAAATGGCTTCAAAACCGGAAGCTGCGGCCTGTCTGTTGGGAATGGGGATCAATGATTTGAGTATGAATTCAAGTGCTATTCCATATGTAAAAGCTGTAATATGCAGCCATACACTAAAGGAACTAAAAGAGTTATCCCGTCTGGTATTGAAGGAAGACGAGTTAGAAGGTATCCATAAACTCTTTTCAAAATGGAAATTCACTTATTGAAAAATTGAATTTCTTAAACTAATCCGGGATAAGGCATTTTATCCTAAGAGGGGAAACGCTACCACATATCAAAAATTTAATTTGATAATTGATTTGTCTTAATAATATAAACTATTAAATCTGTTTTGGGATGGGTAAACTAATTAAAATGATTTATAATCATAAATAAATTAGGTAAATTTAAGGTATACGCAAATTACCAATACAAAAGATTATCAATAATGTTAAAGAAAGTATTTACACCCAAAAGAACAGTTTGCAAGGTTACCTTTTCCATTCCTCAAGATTGGGCAGAAAATGGAGTTCAACTTGTTGGAGATTTTAATGATTGGAATGAAGATTCGGATTCTATGGATCTCAAAAAAGGGAAATGGGAAATTACATTACGGCTCAGCCCTGATTCAACCTACCGTTTTAAATATCTGATTGATCAAAAAAGATGGGAAAATGATGATGCAGCTGATTCATATGTCACGAATATTTTCGGATCTGAAGATAGTATTCTTGAAATCGGAAAATAAAACATGTCGAATCCTTTTCATGTAGATGAATTCAAAAAAAACTCTCTTACAGAATGGTTAGGGAGAGATTTCATCTACTTGAATGAGGTTGAATCTACAAACACCTATCTGAAAAGGTTGCCTTCGGACCAGCTTGGTCATGGCACTGTATTACTGACTGATAACCAGACTGCCGGACGCGGACAGTATGAAAAAAGCTGGATCTCAGATCCTTGTAAGAATCTTACATTCACTATTGCATTAAAGCCAGAAATCAACGTAAGTCTCACACTACTTACATTGGGTTGTGCATCTGCAGTTTCAGATGTTTTACAAAAATACTCTCCAAATCCACTTCGAATAAAGTGGCCAAATGATATTTTTGTAAACGATAAAAAATTAGCGGGTATTCTGACGGAGTCAGTGTTTATGGGAAATCGTATTGAGCGGGTTCTGATTGGGATAGGCATCAATATAAACCAAACTGAAATACAACAGTTAAACTCTTACAGCTCTTGTTCATTAACCGATTTATCAACTGTAAAATTTACCAGAGAAGAGCTATTAAATGAATGCCTTCATGAGATCGAATTAATGTATGAAAAATGGGTACATTCAAGTCCAGTCATGATTAAATCCATTAATTCCAAACTTATTGGTTATGGAGAGTGGGTAAAAATACAGGTGTATAACGAACTATTGCCCGATACATTCAAATGTTTAGGTGTAAATGGTAAAGGTGAATTATTAATGTTGAATGAGCAGTTGGATGTTGATAAATTCTCTTATGAACAAGTTCGAATCGTCCCCATTAAACAGGCAGTTCCAAAAGTGTAAAAAAACTTATCCTGATCTGAGCTCTGCCAGTGTTGTGGTTGGAGTTAGCGGTGGGCCCGACTCAATGTCACTTCTCTATCTGCTGCACAGACACTCAGTAGATACGATAGTAGTTCACTGCAATTATCAGTTACGTGGGAAGTCATCAGATTTGGATCAGTCTCTGGTGGAGGAGATTTGTGTATTATGGGGATTGGAGTGTGTGTCTGTTCGTTTGGACCCGGATGAGTCGAAAGGAGAGAACTTTCAGGATTGGGCCCGAAATGAACGTTATCGTATATTTCAATCTATTCAGCAAGAGAATGGTGCGGACTACATCCTTACAGCTCACCATCAGGATGATCAGATTGAAACTATTTTCCAAAAAATAGTAAGAGGTGCAGGTGTTTCTTCCTGGAAGGGTATGAGCCTGCTTGAAGGAAATTTAATGCGTCCACTATTGGAAGTTTCTCGAAGTGAGATCATCTCCTTCGTACAGAAGTTTAATATTCCCTACCGTATTGACGGTTCGAACGAAGAGTCTACATATGCACGGAATTTTATCAGGAATCAATGGTTTCCGGAGTTAAATCGACTTTTCCCTGGATGGAAATCAAATATGTTACTCCTGCCCGAACGAGCAGAAGAGTACAAGTTAATGTGTGACAGTATATTGACTCAAATCGAGGATAAAAAGGACTGTTTAAACCGTAAACGATTTTTGGAATTGGATGAGCGCTTGAAATCGGTCATAATGCATCGATTTCTTCAAAAGAGTGGAGATTCAATTGAACCGAGCAGAGGTTTTTTATCAAACCTGGAAGGCTTGAATGAGTTGCAAACCGGAAAAGGATTGCAGATTGCAGAGTCGGTCTATCTAATGCGTGAAAGAGACTGTTTTATCATTCACTGGGAGAGCCCTTCGTCAAAACCGGCCTTTGTAATAGAGGAGTCTGATTTGGAGAAAAGGTGCTCTTTTTTCGGCTTTTACTGGGCTGTGGATGAGGATTTTACCTCGGTGGATTCATCAGTTATACAACTTGAATATCGGAAATTACTTTTTCCGTTAACTGTTCGTGAGTGGAAAGCCGGAGATCAGCTTCAGCCTTTGGGGATGAAAGGGAGGCAGAATGTAGCAGATCTGCTGACTAATTATAAAGTATCTGCATCATCGAAAAAAAAGGCAAAAGTCGTTGAGTCTTTTGATGGAATCGTTTATGCAGTTATATTTCCCGACAGAATTAAAAACGGGCAGTTTGGAGTTATTTCAGAAAAAGTTCGTTGTAATGAAGAGACAAAAAGAACATTAACCATAGCAATTATTTAATATATGGATCTGTATCAACCGGAAACCATTCTTGTAAATGGAGAAAAATTCAGAGTTTATCTAACACATAAAGAGATCCAGCAACGTATTAAACAGTTAGGCAATCAGATTAGTGTAGATCTGAAGGATAAACGACCCATTTTTATTGGAGTTTTAAATGGTGCTTTCATCTTCTTGGCCGATTTAATGAGGTATGTTTCCATTCCATGTGAAGTCGATTTTTTAAAGTTGAGCAGCTATGGGGATGAAAAGGTTTCATCAGGAGAAGTACAGGATCTCAAAGAGATCAATGCTCAAATCAAAGGAAGACATGTAATTTTGGTTGAAGATATCATTGATACAGGACTATCCATGAAGTATTTGGTAGATAAGCTGAAAAAATTACAACCTGCTTCACTATCAGTGGCTACTATGTTACATAAAACGGAAGCTACCAAACATGAGGTACAAATCGACTATGTGGGGTTCAAAATTCCAAACCTGTTTGTTCTCGGTTATGGACTGGATTACGCACAGGAAGGCCGTAATTTAGCTCAAATTTATATCCTGGAAGAGTAGATGACATCCGGTTTGAAAATAAGAATAAAATATTCTCACTTCTTGGTTGCAAAGGCCTTTGAAAGGTTGCTATATTTGAGACTATCAAAAAATTTAGATTTCACCACCTGGAGAGATGGCTGAGTGGTCGAAAGCGCTCCCCTGCTAAGGGAGTATACTTCAAAAGGGTATCGAGGGTTCGAATCCCTCTCTCTCCGCACTAAATGCCGATTATTGCTCTTGAAGAGGGATAATCGGCATTTTAATTCGTGGCTTTTGATACACATTCTAACCAAATCATTGCCCATAAACTGCCCATTTACAAGAAAATTGGCATTTAAATTTTTTGAATACGGTGAGTATTTCGATAATCATTTCATAACGAACATTACATTTGTGATAAATTTAATCGATCCATTGGTCTAGTATGAGATGAGACCTGTGTCAAGAAATCCATGCATTTTCCATTTTGATTAACCCATGCATTAATAAATAGTTAAAAAAATACATCAAATTGTATCTATGATTGAACCTGCTTTTTCCCATTTTTTGTTTTTAGAACTGATACCTGCTGCCTACGTGCCCATATTTATTTTTTTTGCACGGATATTGGATGTAAGCATGGGTACACTCCGTATCATGTTTGTATCAAAAGGATTTCGAGGCAAGGCTACGATGCTTGGTTTTGTAGAAGTTTTGATTTGGATAATGATCGTTGCTCAAATTTTTTCAAATTTGGATAACTGGATAAATTACATTGCCTATGCCGGAGGGTTTGCAACAGGTAATTTCATCGGTATGACCATTGAACAGCGCATGAAGATGGGCGTTCAAATATTCAGAATAATTGTGGGAGAGGGGAGTGCAGATCTCATAGAAGCCTTGAAAGAGAGAGACTTTCGGATCACTTCTGTTAATGGAGAGGGCATTTATGGTCCGGTAAAAGTCATTTTTACAGTAGCTAAGAGAAAACGATGGAGCGAACTTTCTGAAATTGTGACTAAATATGCCCCAAATGCTTTTTACTCTGTAGAAGATGTGAAACATGTCTCTCAAATCGATGATGCAGGCTTCACTCAAAAAGATGATCTCATGTCTCGTATGTTGAAGTTAAAAAAGGGAGTGTAAGGTAGTTTTGTCCATTAAAAATTTATCCGAATAGACCGGCAACAATCCCGCCATCATGACTGATGGTCTGGCCGGTTACATAACCACTGTGCGGTGAGAGTATCCAGGCTGCTAATGATGCGAACTCTTCTGCTGTTCCCATTCTGCCAACAGGAATATTGGACTCCAGTTCAGCTTTTGCCTTATCATATGGGATTCCTTTCATACTACTGTTATTCTTTATGACTCTTTCAATAGCAGGCGTATCATGAGAGCCCGGGGCTAACAGATTTACGGTTACTCCACTCTTCGCTATTTCAAGCGCAAGCGATTTGGCAAATCCCGCAATTCCGGCCCGGAACGCATTACTCAAAACCAATGTCGGTAAAGGCTGTTTTACAGTCTGACTTTCAATAAACAGCATCCGGCCATATCCCGATTCTTTTAATATCGGTGCCAGCCGAAGTGTAAGATCAATTTTCCATCTCATAACCAGTTGCCAGGCTGCATCCCAATCTTTCATGTCCGTTTGTAATGGAGTTCCGGTTGGTGGTCCACCCGCATTAAAAACGATTCCATGAAAGGGCTCGTTTTTGGTACTTTTTACAATTTTGTCCAACGTCTCACTATAGATCAGGCTGCCTTCAATGATTTCTACTTTCTCTTTAAAGTGATCAAACTGTTTTCTTAGTTGATCCCCTCTGCGGGCTACAGCCACGATCGAAGCTCCTTCGATAAGTAGTTGTTTTGCAATTGCATGACCAAACCCACTGCTTGCACCACATATGATAAATCGTTGATTAGCTATTTTTAAATCCATGAATTGAATTGTATTAGAGTTGTAATTTTAAAATTTAGATCATGTCATCTGCAGAATTAACTCGACAAAAGTCAAAATAGATAAACTTGGAGACACTTTTTTACTTTTAAAGAATCTACTAAAATGTAAAAATTTATTTAAAGTATGGAGTTCTATTTCAATATTGAGATTAATAAGTAGCTGTTATATATATATTTTGAATGATATGTCCTATCTCTTGGTCAGGAAAATTCGTTCTGTTTTTATTCAGTTGGTTCGGATCTCTTGCAACTGTATAAATATATTTTTAACTGAACAGTATGAAAAATTTAAGCATTGTATTACTAATTTTATTGTTTTTGCCATTAACTGTTTATGCACAGTCGAATGAAGCGGTCCCGATCACTCGAATAACTGAACCCATTACATTGGATGGAATGAGTGATGAGCAGGCATGGGCGAATGTGGATCCATTTCCGATGGTCATACATGAGCCAATTTTTGGTGCAGTCCCAACAGAGAGAACAGAAATGCTCGCTGTATATGATGATGACTATATCTATTTTGCCATGCGGGGTTACGATTCAGATCCCGATGGCATACGTGGTAATGTATTAATCAGGGATCGATTTGGAAGTGATGATTATTTTGAAGTGATGATTGACACCTTCAACGACAATGAAAATGCAATGATTTTTACCACGAATCCAAATGGGATTCGAAGGGATGTTGCTGTATCCAACGATGTGACAGGGCCTATAGGATCTTGGTTAAACGCTGATTTTGATACATTCTGGGATACAGCTGTGACTGTAAACGATGAAGGCTGGTTTGCTGAGGTGCGTATTCCATTTTCAAGTTTACGTTTTCAAGACGATGATGGCAGAGTGGTTATGGGTTTGTCACTACACCGTATCATTGTGAGGAAAACTGAAAGGGCTATATATCCCGCAATTGAACCCAATACCAATTTTGCCTATCTCAAACCATCCAGAATGCAAAAAATTGTTTTGGATGGGGTGGAGAGTCAGCGCCCTGTCTATATAAGACCCTATGTTTTAGGTGGTATTGAGAGATTAAGTGAAGAGGTGTCAGATGGTTCGGGATACAGATTCAATAACAACAGAATGGCAGAAGCAGGGTTGGATGTAAAGTATGGTTTGACAAACAACCTGACCTTAGACCTGACACTGAATACTGATTTTGCACAGGTTGAAGCAGACGATCAACAAGTAAATCTAAGCCGATTTTCACTTTTTTTTCCTGAAAAAAGACAGTTTTTTCAAGAGAGAGCCGGATTGTTTGAGTTTCGAACGGGTGGACAAAGCCGGCTATTTCACAGTCGCAGAATTGGTTTGACCAATAATGGTGAGATGGTTCGAATATTGGGTGGCGCCAGAGTGGTTGGAAAAGTTGGTGACTGGGATGTTGGTATTCTCAATATGCAGACCGATAAACAGGGTAACCAAGTCGGAGAAAATTTTGCTACGATTCGCCTTAGACGTCAGATTTTAAATCCTTATTCTTATGCAGGTGTAATTGGAACCAGCCGGATTGGTGTGGATGGCCAATATAATGTTGCTTATGGTGTTGACGGCTCATTTCGACTCTATGGTGATGACTATTTAACATTCACGTGGGCTCATACATTTGATGAAACGGAAGGGTTTCAGCGCAGTTCAAGTCCAGCCGAAAGTGGCCGGATCTCAGCAGAATTTGAGAGAAGACTACAAGATGGATTTGGGTATGAAACCGGATTTGTTTGGTCAGGGCCCGATTATAATCCCGGCATGGGTTTCATCCAGCGAACAGATTTCACTCAATTTAGTCAAGAGTTTAACTATACCTATCGTCACGATGGTGAATCACCTTTTATATCAAATAGTTTTGGGGTAGAAGCAGAACTATTTTACAGAAATCTTGGATGGGAGTTAGAAACCGTACAACTGGAATCTGATTGGAGTTATCTTTTAAAGTCCGGCAATCAAGGTTCAGTAGGTGTAAATATGACACAAGAAAATCTACTTTTTTCATTTAATCTAGATGACGATACCATCATAGCAGCCGGGGATTATACTTTTTATCAGCTTGTGGGGGCCTATTCTATGTCGAGAGCCGGCTTGTTTCGGTTTTCTGCCAATGCAGAAGTTGGTGGTTTTTATGATGGTGAGGGGATCACCATTTCATTTCAGCCGTCTTGGAATGTGTCACGACATCTGGAGATTGGAGGATCATATAATTTTGTATATGTAGATTTTTCTGAACGTAATCAGCAATTTACCTCCCATTTGGCCCGATTGAGATTGGGAGTCCCCTTCAATAGGCAGGTGTCAACAAATCTCTTTTTTCAATATAACAGCGTAACGGATTCGTTTACTACAAATGCCAGATTTCGTTACAACTTTAGTGAGGGAAATGATCTTTGGGTTGTTTATAACGAAGATCTAAATACAAATACTCGCCCTTATATGTTACCTGAAATGCCTCGAAGCCGGTTTAGAACATTCATGGTGAAATATACACACACCTTCATAAAATAGGTGTTCATTCTCTGAAATCTTACGGTTTCTGTTTCCATATTTGATCAGCAGCTTCAAGGTATTCCCCTAAAGCAGCAGAACCATACCACTGAAATAATTCCGCGTCCAGGAAGTTCTCTTTGATTGCAGGATCAGTTTGTAATAACTCTTTTGCTTTTTCAATCGAATCTACATTTAGAATAAAGACTCCTCTGTAATTTTGTGGATTTGAAAAAAGGGGACCGGCTACGATTAACTCACCTGAATCTACTAAACGAGTGATATTTTGCATATGTCCGGCAAAACTAGTTTGAATTAGTTCACTATCTTCAGATTGATTGCTACCGGTTTTAAGAATGACTAAAACATAGCTCTTCATACCATAATCATCTGCACCTAAGTGCTCAGCCAGTGCCGGATTATAATTTGGATTCTCGTTTTGCGCAAAAGCATTGACTGTCAAGGTAAAAAACAGAAAAAGTAAGGGTAAGATTTTCATATGAAAAGGGGAAAGTAGTTGAGTGGGTGTTTGTATCCTCAGAATTGAATATAAATTATTTGAATAATAAATAAAGAATCAGTAGTGTCCGGTAAAAGATAAAAAAAAGAAGGGGAGTTCCCTTTCGAGTTCTCCCCTTTTGGTTATTTTATGTTTTTCCACAAACGTAAATAACCGCTATGAATAAAAGTACACATTTCTCA
>Ga0222673_1000429_pt1 | contig 19792 bp, 34 predicted proteins | sample AntAcemetagen801_FD_179845 | JGI IMG/M metagenome (GOLD analysis project Ga0222673, IMG submission 179845) | Saline water microbial communities from Ace Lake, Antarctica - #801 | ecosystem: Environmental > Aquatic > Non-marine Saline and Alkaline > Saline | place: Antarctica: Ace Lake...
AGTTGCTTAAACGCTTGTAATCCTATGCCACCAGCGAAAATACAATCGTCTGTGAAGCCGCCGCTAGGCATCATGTTCCCGTCTTTGTCATAAATAAATACCGACATCTCATCTAATAATTTTTTACTATGTATAATAATACTTCCTTCTCTTAAGTGTTGTCCTAGGTCATCAAGTAATAGCGGCCTAGTTAATTTAGTAGTCCTCCAGCCCAACCTATCTGAGAATCCAGAACTTATTGCTTCCATCTTAACTGGACGCATATACAGTGAAGGATAAATTAAATTTCTGAGAGTAGTTAAAGTGGTAAGTCCGTGATTATTAACTTCCACCACCATCATAGCGTTATTATATTTTCTTCCCCATTTATTTAATTCTGATCCAAATCTATCTGGATGTATTTGACCTCTATACATTGCCACTTCTTCTCCTGTCTTTCTATCCCAAATTATAGCTACAGAATAATCTCCGCCTACTCCTTCAGAAACATCTGCACCAACGCAATATATTCCTTCTGGTTCTGGCTCGCGATATACTACCAAGTCTCCATCTTTTTTAACGAAACAAATTTTCTGTCCTTCTACTACTGGCTCATTTACTTCACCAACATTCAAAACAAATTTTCGTGCTTTCTCTATAGCGTCCATGTCAAATACATTTCGGCCAGAAGACAAAAATCTTAAACCATACTCTTGAGCCCACATCATTTCTCCTAGAGCTTTCCTCTTCGCCATCATCTGTTCTCTTGTATATTCCCACCACCAACCATATTTCAATTTAACAAATTCATTGTCTGTCATCCATAAACGGTGATACAAATTTCCTACTCCACGCGGCGTATTATGTCCTACAAACCCACTTCCTACTACAGTATGTCCGTTATCAACAGTAAAGTCATAAACATTTTCTTCAATATCATCTATCTTTACTATATCATCATATAAATATTTATACTCGTATAATTCGTTTATATTTTTATACAAAGAGCTATCTTTATTTCTGCATTTATCTAATATTTTTTTTAATACCCTATATGTGATATTGCCACTCTTAGAAAATAAGCCTTTATTTAACCCTCTACTAATATCAGAATATTTTAATCCGAGTTCCTTCATCCCACTTTTTATTGTCTTTCCTATCCCTGGTATAAATTCACTGAAGCAATCATAACTATCTTTTCTTGGGAATACATTTTGTTGCTTTCTTCTTATTCTAAATCCTATCTCTTTAATAAATTTTTTACTTTGCCCAACAGTTAATTCTAGTCTATATCCGCTTGACCATACTTTTACTTTTTTACTTGGCTTTGCAGTATAACTATAAGTTCTACTTATTATTCCAAAGTTTAGGAGCAAAAATCTCATTATATCTATAATCTGCTTGCTGGTGCTTGTAAAAGAAACATTCCCTCTATCTTTTCTGCAAGATCCATCTGCGTCAAATAATCCCTGTAAAAAAGCAACTACATTTTTTCTGCTCCATCCTAATACTATATTTGGGATTTCTTTCTTTGGAGCTTTTACACCTTCCTTAAAACCAATATACCCCTGTAAGAATTCTATAAATGACTGGTTAGAACAATAATAATGGTAATGGTTTGTTCTCTTTCCTTGGTAGAATTTTAATCCGAGCGGTTTATTTAAAAGAAAGTCAGTCAAATCTTTATCAATGTTTGTAATAACAGTTTGACCACTCTTCTTACTAACATAACCATCTCCTAGAATAACTCCAATTAAATATGCTAAATCCTCAGTAATTACTTCAGGGTTAAATAATTTAATGTTCTGCTTATTGAATCCTGGATACTTAGACGGCGTCCAATCAACTTTATCATCGCTACCCCATAACTCTTGCCCGTATTTAATCGCCAACAAATCTCCTGTCTTTAAATCTTTAGCTTTTACAAATTCTAATTTTCCATCTCTTAATACAAATAGCTTGTGTATCGACGACATTCCAATCTCATAACCACGTCTAGTTCTTATTCTAAATCCACTCTTGATTCCACTATTATAATAAGTGTTTGTTGGTTGTAATCCATAGTGACCGTCTAGCTTTATGTTTTTCCCAGTAGAAAAACCAAGTGGATTATTATCCCAATCGTGAATATTAATCATGTGTTTAGGACCATCTTCTGTTAATACAATCGTATCTCCAGTGACACAAGATTCTATTACAAGTCTTCCATTCGGCGTAATTGCTTCTTTTAATCCAGTAAATTTTTCCTCTGCGTCTGCTCCCCATTCCGGTGAACTTAATTCTGTGATTAGACAATTATGTACAACTCCATTAACAGTGGTAAAACAATGATTTTTATCATCCACAGAAATGTCATAAACCTTTTCGACTTCTTTCTCTTCCATAACTTCATACACCTTCGCCCAGTAATGAAATCTCCCCCTAAGCCAATATCCAAAGCCTTGGTTTATACTGGGGAGATTTTTAGTTCTCCACCTAGCTCTAGCATTATTATAAACTGGTAATTTTAAACCGAACAGTCTTCTGAATTTATAATTACCTTTTCCACCTAAATATAAATCAAATCTGTCCTTCCCTTTCACACCATATCGGAATGATTCATTTCTTCTAATTGTAGCTAATCCTATTCTTAAGGAAACTAACAATTTCTTAGTTTGATTTATTATTTGTTCATTAGTATTCGTTAAAATTACACAATATTTATTTTTGAAATAACCATCACTAGAAAACAATCCGAATAATAATCCCTTGCAGAAATCCCACCCCCAGTACCAGACACAATCATTAATATTCTTATCTGTAGTTCTTCCGAAAATAGAATTTATAAAACGAGCAAAGTTAGCCCCCTCTAATGATATTGTTGTGCTGAGAGTATCTTTTTTTGTTCTCACTCTCATTTTACCAAAATATTTTTTGAATGGTTCAATTACTTTTAATACTTCGTCTATTTCATTATGGTTAATACAAAAAATTATATTATTACATTTTTCTGGAATGTGACCTTCAGCTAAGTACCACCCAATGAATAAACCAAACTCATAATTAATATCTATTTCCTCTGGGCAATAGTTGGAAAACTTTTTTCTACCAGGCTCTATAAAATCATTTATCTTTATACTCTTAAATCTATTCCTACACTGAAAATATGGGAAAGCAATATAATCTTTAGGATTAATATTTTTTGACTCAACCCAAACTTCATTATTTGAAGTTTTTCCTTTGCATACTTTTTCTCTGCATAATACTTTATGGTCTTCAGTTAAAACTAAATCATCATAATGACCATACATTTTTATCCTTAACGTTCTTTTTTCGTTTTTCCTTTCTAATATATTGGTTACTTTTGTTGGTCCACCGCTTCCGTTTAGTACTAAATCTCCTATTTTCAAGTCCTTTATTTCTTTATAAAATCCACCAGGCATCAATATTTTAGTGTTTCCGGCTAGACAATTATTAATCGTATATCCACGACCAACATCTCTAGTATTAGGAAGAACTATTATCTTGGATTGCATTTCCGGAAAACTCATTTGAAACTTAGAATCATACTGAATCGTTGGTCTCATGGCCTTCGGAGTCGTGTGATATAAAGTCTTCACCTTATCTAATAACTCAGTAACCATATCACTATTATATCCAACTAATGCTGATGTAATACCGGGACGGGTTATAGTATCCACATAAAAGAATCCAGTCGTTCCTGACGAGAATCCTAATTGTCGAGCTTTAAGAATTATTATCTTAGTATATTTTCTCAGACAATTAAAATAATGTTTCTGTGCTTCCTTTAGTTTAAATAGCTGTAATCCCTTCTCTTTAGTTTTTATCCGCGTAAAATTTTCGAGATAAAATTTATGGTCTCTTAATTTGTTTATGTACTCTTTATTAATCTTCATATAAGCTAACACCACCAGACTTCTCTTCTTTTTCTATCTCTATTTCATCTTTAGGAGTAGGTGGCACATTTACTTCATAATCTTTTATTATATTATCTTCTTTTTTATCACTAGCCATTTCTTCTTGTGCTACATCTCTGACCATTTCTTCCCAAGTAGCTCCAACCCCTTCAGCATTCTCTTTATATTCATCAAGCCCAATAGTTTTTAGCAATGCTAACCAACCACTAAGCTTAACTTTGTCAGAAGACCCGTTGACACAAATATCTTTTATTCCGTCTACTACAAGGTCAAGACTTATCCCGGCCCTAGCCAAAGCTTCATGATATTCTTTTCTGATAGATAGCTTGTCTAACGTCCTGTAAACTTCAGCTACTGTTTTTAATCCAGCTAATTTTCTTAACTCATTCGGATCAGTTGTGACCTGTAATGCTTTAAGTAAAATCCTTTGCTGAAAATCATTCTTTCCATTGTAATTATATTTACCATTAAAAAGAATCACTGGTTTTAATTTTTTTTCTTCCTTCATAATTATTTTTTAGCTTTTACTTTTTCGAATGTATCTACTTCTTTAGTTATATCCGTATTTATTATATACGGAGTATTGGCGTCAGCCATAGATAGTTTATACTTATCTCTACCTATATCATTATTATATGACATTGCATAATTAATAACGTAATCAACGAATTTTGTATAGCCCATATTCCTATCTTCAGCAATCTGTAGCAACTCCAACCTTTCATCCATCTTATATACCATGAACATGTGGCACAATTTTACATTTTTATATGGATACTTATACTTCTCTGGTTCCTCGAAAGGATTATATAAATCGAACTCTGGAAAGAAATCATCTAAGTAAGAAATTATTCTAAAATGTTGTTGGCTATTAAACATCTTATTATCAAAGCCAACGTGCTTACGCATAAATACTCCGAAGGCCCCATCTAGTGTGTGACCATTCGCGAAGTATTTTTTCCTTCTTATCCCTTTATAGCAAAATCTTCTAACTACCCATATCTGCCTAACAAACATATCAAACATAGTTTTTTCAAAGAGACCAAACTTCTCTCTAGCAAATTCAGTGTATTCCTTCGTGCTCATTTCTAAATCGGTAGACACATTTTCTATCAGACATCTATCCTCACTTCTTTTTCTTGTATAAAAATTCTCATAACTTTTTGGATATTCTTTTATCTTCATAATTTTATATTTTAATTACCACCAAAGAGACATCCAGTTCTCAGTTAACCAGAACATAGCCTCTCTCCATGCTTTTTCTTTTTTATCATAATCACACATTAAGTCTGTGGCTGTTTTTCCATCAAAATCAATAGTAGTTATTTTATCCCAGACATCAGCCTCAGCATAGTCTCTTATTGCATCAGCGTGTTTTTCTATTGTAGCCCAGTCATCTCTCTTTATTGTTTCACTTCCATTTGCTATGTACTGATACAAAGCATTAGATAATACCAACCCAATAGTATAAGAAAAGCTAAAACCATCGCATAAACAAGTTCCGTATTTCATTCTATCGTTATTATGCTTTTTCTTTTTGCAATCGCATCTTACATCTTTTCTCTGTTTTAGCAATTCTTTGCTTTTCTCTTTATCGTATTTGTCTTTTTTAGTTTTTTTCATAATTTATATTTTATTTACTTTCTAAATGTTGAGTTCCTAGCGTTGTCTATAGGATTCATTATCTTTGGTACCGGATTAGATTCAGTAGTAGTAGTAGTAGTAGCTCCAGGCATCGGTGGTACTTGTCCACCTGACCCAGGCATAGGTGGTGCCTCTCCCGCTAGTCCAGGAGCCATTGGAGGAGTAGCCATAGATGCCATTTCTTCATCTCCCAACATGCCATTGAACGCAGACTGAAAAAGTTCTAGCAAGTCCGGATTCTTTTGTTCCAACTCAGCTAGAAATTTGTTGATCGACTCTAAATTATTCAAATCAACCCCAGCCTCCATCATCATATTGAAGATTTCCTTCATCAAGTCAGCCTTGACCTGTTTTAATTCGTTAGCATTAAGTAACTTCTTGGAATTAAAAGCACTCTTTTGATTCTCAATCTCCGCGAATTTAGCTTTTAATCCCTCTACGCTATCTATTTTACCTATTTTTTGATTTTTTATAGTATCTTTTGCCATATTTATGAAGAGTTATCACTGATTTACAGTGAATTTTGTAAATTAACACGCACTTTTCACGTTTTTTAATCTTTTATAGCTATATTATAGCATAAGTTCGCAATACGATAAAATAAAGAGGCAAACTCACACAGTTGCCCCTTTATAATCTTTTGTTTTTATTTTTATTTTAATTTTTCTAGTCTAACAAGTTCTGTCTCTAACTCTTTCTGAACTCCTTTATGAAAAGCTGTGGTTGTCTTAGCACCGTTCAATTCTATATTTCCTTGTTCGATAGCCATTTCAATTCTACTAAGTCTAATACCTTTAAATTTTTCTTTTATTTCAGCGTCATCTCTACCCATCTCTTCAGCAGTCACAGTTCCAAGGAACATCTTCTCAGACTCGTCTTTCATTTCCTTGAAATACTTAATTTGGTAATAATACACTCCTTTAGTCTCAGACCCTTCATCTAGTGATAGGAAAAATCCAACCACAACGCCTCTGTTAACCTCTAAGGCCCCTGGAAGGTAAAATGACACCTCTTCGCTTAACAAATAAGTAGGAGACAATTTATCGACTCTCTCTCGTTCATCAAGACTAACTGGGTAGTTGTCGATAAGACCTTCATTCTCGTCTACCACTTCGTCTTGAATTTTTTTTTCTTTCTTCATAATGTTTTTTTTAAATAATAATTTAATACACTTAATTTTGATATAAGGACAGGACGGGCGGTTTAATCCCTTACCTGCAACGTCATGGCGATGTGATACTTTACCCATTCTTAATCATTTAGTAATTTTTAAGTAGGATTGCCAATCGAACACCTCTCCACCTGCCTCAAGTATTTACTCATCGGCCAGTAAAAAGCATTTCAGCTAATTACCTTTTATAGCGAGGCTACCTTATCCCATATCACGAGGATTGCCTACCAACAACTAGTGTTAGCAGGTGTTATTCAGTCACCTTATATCAAAATTAAATGTACTTAACTCTTAACCCCTAAAGATTAAAAGTGTGTATTCCTGCTTAACTAGTATATATTGCAGGACGTGATTAAAAGTTAAATATACTTAATAGTAAAGTCAAATGATAGTGTATTATTTATTTAATGTAATTACTTAAATGAGGAGTCCTGTCCTCATCATTATATCGATAAGGAACCGAACTCCCTTGGTTAGCCACTCCAATTTTAACATTATCATTAAACCAAAGTACCCAACGTGATAATCTATCTGTTCTTCTTTCAAAATCTTCCCAAATAGATTTCTTTACTAAATCTTTAACGCTTTTGTTTTGCTCTTTATCAACTATCACCGCGTCTATAATAGTTAATATTTTTCCTACCGTGCACTGTCTATCTTCATAGACTTCACTATAGATTCCATTCCATAACGAAACTAAACTTTTATCTAACTTAACTTTTTCCATACTCTTGACTAAACTAAACTTGACTTTACTTTTAAATATACTTAATCCTCAATCCTAAGATTGAGAACTACCAATTACACTCCAACATAACATTGAAGATTAAATATATTTTAAAATAAAAAATAATCTATCAAACAAAAAAGAGCATATCCCAGAAAACACCAACCAGTAACACACACAGCAGTCAAGCTAACAATCAAAACAACAACACCGAACGGTAAAGAAAGCCTCTTCACCTCCCTAATAAACGCACGCAATTTATCACGCTTTGTCATTAACATATTTCTTAAACTTATAATCAGCTAAGAACCGGACCGTATTGCAAGGCGGATACTCTTTTCTAATCTTTGTAGTAGGGACAAATCCCAACCTACCTTTCATCTCCTTGATCCTTATCATACCAACATCAGGCAAATTGATTAATCCTTTCATCTTAACACTCTTCACAATAAACCGAGCTAAAGCAAAATACAATTCTTTAGTCTCTTTCAAATCTGACTTATTCAAAGCAATCGCCAATTCATTAAAGAACTCATCACGCTCATCGAGCCCCATCTTTATCTTCATAATATAATTAAGCTAAATTAAAACAAAGCCAAAAGAAAAACCAGATAGCCCCCAACCCAATAACAGCCAAAAAATTCCTAATAACATAAAACACTACAACAACTCTACTCCTAAATTTGAAGTTAATTTCTCTCATATGACTACTATAGCATAAGTTCGTAAATTTACACAGAGTGTTTCAAAAATTTTTTAGTAATTTTTTAAGAAAGCTTATTTTTATAGGGTTTTGGTGGGGGGGGTCGGTTTATAGGGTATAGCGTATAGTGTGTAGGCTATAGAAAGAACGAGAGAGAGTTGTGAAGAGAGTTTTGAAATGAGCGAGAGAGCGAGTTGTGAAGAGAGTTTTGAAATGAGCGAGAGAGCGAGTTGTGAAGAGAGTTTTGAAATGAGCGAGAGAGCGAGTTGGTACCTAAATTAGTAACTTTATTTTTTTTCTGCCCTCCCGAAAAAACCACTCCCCCCGCCCTCTTATTGTCCGCCCTCTTTTATCGCCCGCTTGCCTCCCCTGTCGCCCTCTAGCCGATCCCTTGCCCTTGTATTTTTTAGCCGTTTTTCCTCATAAAACAAAATACTTCGCTTAATGTATATTATGCGAACTATTTGCTGTGCTAAGGTTAGCCGTTATCGTGCTTTTTCGTTCCTTTTCCCCTGTTTTCCGTTCCTGTGTATAACTATACTTAACAGGGTATAACAGGAATTACAGGACATCTTTTTTTATTGCTCTTGCAGTATACCCCAAAAAAAATATATTGCCTAATACTAGCGATTATCTAGGGGTTACGATTATTAGCTATTGACATACTTATTTAAATTTGCTATACTGGTATTATCACTTAGTTATTGCAACAAACCATTTAATATATTTTAAGGGTTTAAGCGATAACCAACCGATCCAAGCCAGTCCGCTTATGTAGTAGCCTAAAAACTTTATATAGGCGGGCTAAGGGCTAAAAACGAGAGCATAGCTGAGATAAGAACACAAATAGTAAAATTACGCACAAAAAAGACTCTTTAATAATTAAATATAATGTTATGACTAAACAAGATAAAATCAACGAATTTCACCAATTAAGAGCAGACGACAATGATTTCGCTAAACAATACGGAAAGGAAGAATTTGACGAATGGTTAGCTGACTATGATCTAATGGCAAAATGTATTTTGTGCGATAAAAACTTTACAATAGGCGAAAACGGGAACGAGTTAGGCTTTTGCATAGAGTGTCAAGAAAAAGAGCAATTTCCTTATGATCTTGATAAATACTATAAAGATTATGATAATAACAAGATAGGGTTTAAGGGTTTTGACACAATGAGTAGGGGAATTTTAGAAGATTATTTAAAATAATAGTATTTAACAGGGCTTAACCTCTAAGCCTTGCTATAACATTATTATTAAACATTAACACTATGAAAAGCCACGAACAAAACAGGGACAAATACGAATTAATCATTGAAAGCGTAATTAACGGGAATATATCACATTGTAGGGGAAAGGTTAAATATTGGAGTAAAAACGATAAGAGGGGGCTATTAGAGAGAGTAAAGGAAACAGCACCGCAAGAATATGAAAACTTTATTAATTTAATTATTCTAGGTGATTAAAGGTTAGACGGTTAGATATATATTTGTTTATATCTTCCCGCTTATTCTTTAATAATAGTAATATGAAAACATCTAAAATGACTAAGAAAAGATATAAATGCAAAGAGTGCGGGGATATACAAGAAATAGAAACAAACCATTTCGGGGAGTGTTACAATTGGGGACACTATAACGCTTGTAAAAATTGGGGTTGTCGTTGTGCCTCTAGTCCTAATTATAACCCGACTGTGTGGATATGTTTAGACAAAGAGCCTAAAAGCTAGAGGCTAGACGGTTTAGGGGTATATTCTCCCCTCTCCCGCTTATTCTTTAACATAATTATACTATGACAAACGAACAAAGAGAACAAAAAACAAGGGAAATTATATGTTTGAATCTTAACACAATAGCGGGGATAGTAGAAACTTTAAAGGAACAAACAAGACTAGGAGAAAAAATAATAAAAGATATGAAAGACTGGAACGGTTTAAATGATAACGAAATTATATGGGACGACGATTTATTTACAGCCACGGAAAGCTATATTTTGGACTCTTTACTCAACAAACTCATTAATAGCGACGATATGGCGGATATGGAAACACCGAAGAGAGCTAGCAAATTTAAGAACTACCTTAACAATATGTAACAATATCTAACAGGGCTTAAACTCTTGAGCCTTGCTATGAGATTATTATTAAATATTAAAACTATGACTATTACAAGCAAGAAATTTGCTAGATTGATTGATAAGTATGAAGAAAAATTGACTAGTGGGCTTAGCCCTGAAAAATTACTAACGGTTGATTTTATGGACTTAAACAAGCAAGCAATTAAACTAGCACAAAAAGAAATACAAGGTTTATAGTAATACCTAACAGGGCTTAAACTCTTGAGCCTTGCTATGAGATTATTAACTAACAATAATATTATATGAATTATTATGAGGAGATAATAAAACAAACTATTTATGGAATGTATAACAAGACTATAGTTATAAATAACAGTAGAAATTTAATACTAAAGTTAAGAAATGAAGTTATAACTATTGTAAGGGACGGGGTAATAGAATATAAAACTATTTACACAGACAAACAGGTTGCTTTATCTAATTTTAGAATAATGTCTATACATTATTAATAACAGTCTTTAACAGGGCGTAAACGTTTTATGCCTTGCTATGAGATTATTAAGTAATAACTAGGTTATTTTATATAACTATCCCTTAGTATGATATTACCGGATATGTAGCTATTAATGACGCTAGGGGCGAGCAATAAATTAATCTTTAAATTATAGTTATGAAGTATGCTAAAGGTTGGAAATATTACAAGATCAAGAACATTAAAAAATTATCTTTATATCTTACAGGCGGGATTATTAATAACGCTTTGAGGTATGAGGCAAACAAGAAATAATATGAATGAGCCAAGATTTTTATTTATTAGTGGTTACTGGAAAGATGACAAGGAAAAATTTGAGGATTACCAAGTTAAAACAAGCGACGGACGAGATGAAAATGACGATAATGTATTTTTTTATGGTATGAACGAAGATGTTATTAAGGACGCAATAAAACAAAAAGAAAATACGATCCACGAATTTGTGATAACTTCTTATCATAAATAAATTTAGAGGTTAGACGGTGGCGGTGGTATTGCCTAGACAATAAACGCAATACCCCGCTATGCTTACTCTTTAATAAAATTTAGCGGTATATGCTTTTATAGTAACGAGATACTTTTAAGCGTGTTAGTTGTCAAGTAGATAATTTAAAACGCTTAGAGAGGCAAACAGAGGCTATGAATAAGACACGAAAATTATTACTTGTCAAAAAAATAGAGTTTATAAACGAATTTAAAAATATTATGAAGTGGAATAATAAACTAAAATTTCAAGCCGATATGATATTAGGCGAAGAAGTTAGCGAAGAACGATACAACGAAATGCTAGAAGTTTTGCCTCCTCAAGCTATGGTGGCTAATGCTTTTCTAGTGGGAGAGCCGACCGACCACGAGGGCGGGCGGGCTAGATATGAGTTATATTTTATTAGGGACGGGAAACATTATTCAGGCGGGTTAGTTAGCGAGCCGGATTTTAAACTATGGTTGATCCCCGCTAATTATTAATTAACTAACAATAATATTATGGATTACATTTATTTGAATTTTACGGATTTGTCTGAAACTTCACAGGAAGATATAAAAGATATTGCAAGGGAGGAAATAAGGGCGGAAACAACGCAAGAGGAGGCGGACGACTTGAATGTGGAACTAGACGACCTTATAGAGGATAGAATAGACGGAAAGCTATTGTCTTATAGTAATGCGGGGAGATTTGTTTTCAATATTTGATTATTGACAATGCTTAACAATATATTTGTTGGGCGGGGCTAATAATTAATAAAAGTATATGTATATAAAACTTACAGAAGAAGAAAAAAAAGCTAACAAGGCTTTTAAAAAGAATATGCGACTGAATAGAGAACTAGACAAGAGGGAGGGAGCAGAAAATTTGAGGGACTATGTAGGGAAATATTAATTAACTAACAAGAATATTATGAAAATTAAATTTACAAAAGATTTAATAAAAGATTTAACTACTAAAAACATTGACGAAACCGTTTTTGTGGCGGTAGAAGTAAACGGTGAAATTTATAACAGAGAAATAACGGGCGTAAACGGGAACGGGGACGAGGTGCAGATTGAAACCGAGTCAATAATATTATAGTAATTTTTAACAGGGCGTAAAGTTTATGCCTTGCTATGAGATTATTAACTAACAATAAAATTATATGGATTTAAACGAGAAACTTATAAAACATTATAATTGCTTTAACACGGAGCGATTTTGGCTAGACGAACACAATGAGGACGAGGGGTTTCTATCAATAGTTAGTAGTATAACCGACACTTGCCCGATCAATCTATGTAGGGGGATTGCTAGGTTTTGTAAAAAGAATATAGAACACGAGAAATATAAATTTATTTATGTTGGGTGTTATGTTTTTGAAACTGATAAACTTTAATTAATTAACAATAAAATTATGGGATTAGACATGTATTTAACAAAAAGAACTTATGTAAAAAACTGGGAACACATGAAAAAAGATCAATTACACGAGATTATAATTAAAAAAGGAGGAAAGCTAGTAAAAAACATAAACTTAAAAAAAATATCTCATATTATAGAAGATATAGGATACTGGAGGAAAGCAAATGCTATTCATAATTGGTTCGTAAAAAATATACAAGACGGGAATGATAATTGCGGAGAGTATTATGTTGGAGAAGAATATTTAAAGAGATTATTGACTATTTGTGAGAAAGTAAAAAAGTCTTTAGTTGGAACACCTAAAAAGAAAGTAAAAGTTAAAAGCGGTTGGGCTGGTGGTAAAGATACTTTTATTGATGTTGAAGTGTTTAAAAATACAGAACTTGCTGAAGAACTATTGCCGGCAACGAGTGGGTTTTTCTTTGGAGATACAGAATATGGCGATTATTATTTAGAAGATTTAGACAATACAATAGAAATAATTACTGACGCTTTAAAAGAAATGGAAAACGGGGGAGAAATTTATTATTCTTCCAGTTGGTAAAATTGAATGGCTATACTTGCCGAGCAAAAAGGTTGTTCGGCTTAATAGCTATTTAATAAACTAACAACAATAATCTATGAGTGATAAAAAAGCTATGTTTATGTTCTTCGTATTAATAATTAGTATGATCGTGGTTATAACACTTTTGAACGGGGTAGTTAAGAAAGTTAAAAACGATAACCTTAATAAATTGGTAGACGAGAACGGGGAGGCTATTAATTTATTCTAGTGTTAGCGATTTAATTATATATTATTGACATAGCTATTGACAAAGCTATTAAAATGATATATAATGGATAGTAGATATAATAATTAATTTAATAAAACTATGAATAAACTAACAGAGCGAAAAATTATAAATAGAATAAAAAAAGAGTACCCGAACGGGACTAGCTTGACTTACATTGATTACAATGAAAGTTTTGATGATAATGAAGAACTTATGGAGGAATTGGCTAGCACCGGATTTATGGATAGATTTTACGAGGTATTTGATAATTTTGATAATGAATGCGAGAACATTGAGGAAATTAAGAAAGAAGTATTTACAGATGAGGAGATTGAGGAGATTGACAACGACGAAAATTTAATACAAGCGGTTGATGATATTTGTAGAGAGATTGACACAAGCGACCCGATAAAAGATTTATTAAGAAATACAAATAGAAGATTTTTCTATTATGATTTAGATTTTTATTTTGAAGATTGGGACGGTTTTCAAGATGTAGAGAAAGAAAGTAAAAAGATAGCTAAGAAATTAAAGATTGATTACAAAAAGAATGAGGAAAAGTTAAGAGAATTAGTTGCTAATGCGGGTTGTGGTGGTAATTTATGTATTTTGTTTACTTGCGATCCGAGCGACTTGCAAGGAGAAAAAAAGAAGTATATTAAATTTAAGGGCGATTATGATTTATGTATTATGGATAGAGGGCAAGGGAGCGGACACAGTGTTAGCTTTAATACTGAATTAACTTTTGAATTTATCAGAGAGAATATGCACGACGACGAGGGAGCAAGCGGATATTCTTTTAGTGGAGATGTTTGTGGGTTATGTAAATTTGATGAGGCTAATTTTGACTGGACTAATAAGAGAGGAGATGCGATAAAAATTAAAGAAAATAATTTAGCTAAAGAGTTTTCTGAACAAGAGAAAAAATATGAGAAGACTTTTAAAGAGGGTAAATGTACTTTTGGAGATATGAAATATAGCCGGCACAGAGATATGAAATATACTAACGATTACCCTTGCGGTAGTGAATGCCCCTCGTGTGGTACTTTCTTCGTGGATTAATGGCTACTGGACACCCCTCTAGCGAGTTTAAATGCTAAAGTTGATACAATATACCTTTTAGCAATAAAAACTTCTTAGAGGGGCTTAGAGTGATTATTAATTAACTATAAAATTATACTAACAACGCCGGAGGCAATTAAAAAAATGTTCCCCGAGCAAGAGCAAAAAGAGTTATCTTCTATTTGGGGTTTAGTTTTTTCTTCTGAATTATCATCTATATTTGGAAAGCCTACGCTTGATCCAATTAAGCTAGACGAATGTTTAATTAGCCAGTACGGAGAATATGAGGGAAGTTTAAAGGATTTCATTGAGGGTAAATTTGGAAAAGATGTATTTAATGCGATTATTAACTAAAATATAAAATTATGGCAAACAATAAAACAGGAGCAGAACGCTACAACGACAGAATGGATAAAATATGGGAGAACGCAAAGGAGAACGAAAAAAAGTATAGACCAAAAATAATAGAAAGCAAAGTGAGGGTAATAATAAAATACGGGAGGATTAAGATTAAAACTAATATCGGAGTTTTAGAATATAGTTTTAAGGTGGGTGGCGACGAAGATCCAAGTTATCAAATGGAAAGCGTACTAACTAACTACCACGAATTAACAAGTGGACAGTTAGACGAAATTGATGATTTAATTATGGAGGAGCTTACTAAATAATTATTAAATTTATGGCAAAGAAAAAATTGAGTGTAATTGTAAATGTGAATTTAGAAATACCGACAGACGCCAAAAACTATGAAGAGGCGAAAGAATATGTAATGAACTACGAACTGCCGAAAGAATATGTTGAGGATAGTTTTGAATTTATAAAAGTGATTGACGAGGACGATAATGAGATTGAGGCGTGATGTGGCGGTTTCCGCTACACTAATTCTTAATAATAAAACTATGGATAAGAAGACATCTAAACAATACTACGAGAAAGATCCACATTTCAAAGAGTTTACAAAAATACAAATTGAAACGCTTAAAAATGGTTGCCCTGAATGTGGAGAAAAACTTCATGGAGTACCCAACAATAATAATACCGAAATTTATTTGTGGTGTGAGGGTTGTGATGTGTCAATGGATAGCGACGGGGGATATACTAACTAATTCTTAACAATAAAATAGATGTACTGCAAACAATGCAAAACTGATAATGCAATAATAGAGCAAGCACCGAACTCTTACAAAAAACAAGTGAGGTGTATTTATTGCGGACTACGAGTAGATTTGAGAAATTACAATAAAAAACAAGGCGACACAACGCCCTTAGCCGTTTAACACTTACTTAACTATTACTTTTTAATTAAATAATACAATGAATTATGTTTATAGACGACAAAGACAAGATGATAGATTTTAAAATTTTGTCTAAAGAGGAATTTTTAAACTCTTATTCTTATTTAACGGAAAAAGAATATGACGACACAAAAAAGAAAATTGATAATCTTGATTTAAGATTTTGCCACTTATGCGGATCAGTAGAGGAAAATAAATATTGTACTAATAAATCTTGTTATGAATATACAAGGCACGAATAATTTAACTAACTAAAATAATATTATGGAAAAGTTTAAAGTTGGAGTATGGGAAGAGCAAAGCGGATATATTTATGTTGAGGCTAAAGACAAAAAACAAGCTGAAAAAATAGCAGAAGAATTGCTACATAATTATGGTATTGACGAATTCCCAAGCGGGCTAGAATATAATGTGCAACATAGAGCGGTAGAGGTTCTTAAATAACTTAAGCCTTGACCGGAGCGATAAACGTTCCGGCTAATTCTTAAACTAAATAATATGAAATGTAACTTTTGCAATAAAGAAATGTCAATGACTGATAATTTCGGCGATATTCAAGTATGGGAATGTTGGCATGACGATAGGATTTTTAATATCAAAACAGGAGAGAGGCAAACACATAACCATATTACCGGTAAACCATTATCTAGCAAGGAAATTGATATTTTAGACGGTAAAGACATTACGCAATTTCTAAGAAAAAAAGGTTTTGATTTAATTGACGGAGATAATAAAAACTTTTTATTTAGGAATGATAATATTGATCTAAAGATTGAGGTTGTTATCCATAATGATGATTTATAAATAAAAGTATTTTAATAAACTAAATAATAAATAATATGAAAAAACCAACACAAGAAGAAATTAAATTCGAAATGGATTTATACAACGCGGACGAGGTAGGACTTAAAAACCCTATAACAATGGAGGAGGCGGAGTATAATTTGTTAAATAGTGATAAATATCATTATGCTGATGAAGATGAAGAACAAGACAAAGCCGATAAGGCGATCATGAGCGATTTAGATTATGCTAATTCAAGAGAGAATAAAACAAATGAAGTATGTACCCATGAAGATAAATGTATTTACCACGAACTAGGACAAATGGACGGCAAGCCTTGTTATATTTGCGAATGTGGGGACTGTAAAAAACATTTTATAATATGGTTAGATGAGGGAGAAAATGAGGATTTTGAAAGTGAGGAACATTATAAAGATTTTAAGAAAAATTTAATTTAATAATAATTAGTATATGAAAAAATATAAAGTATTTTCTGATATGATACCGCCGGAAATAGTAACCGCAGAAACTTATATTGATGCCTTGTATAAAGTTGGTAAAAAATACCCGCCAGAATATAGGGAGGAATTAGAAGCGGAGGAAATAGAAAAAATTTAATTTAATAACATTAAAATTATGTCAACACTAACAAGAAACATAAAAAGAGCCGACAAAATATATAAAGAAATAAAAAAAAGAGTAGACGAAGACACTTTAAAATTAGTAAATGAGTTTGCTAATTTAGAAATGGATATAGAAGAAGAGTGTAATCAATAATTTAAAGAGTGATGAGGCGAGCGGAGCGATCCGCTTGCTACATTAATTTTTAATTTTAAAACTATATGAAGCACAACTGTTATAAAAATCTTAAAAGACTTGGGAGAGCTAAGTATATTTGTAATATCTGCAAAGAAGACTTATCACTTGAATTAGTTTGTCTATACAGTTCAGTAGGAAAAGTTGAATTCAATAAGATAACTAAGGAAGTAAAATAAAACTATAACCTACTATCGGTATGTGGCGAGTAAAAACCAAATCAATAATAATTAACTAAAATAAATTTATGGAAGAAAAATTAGAAGTAAAGTATTTAAACGCCCGAGAGGCGTCGGCTTACCTTAATGTCGGCAAGAGATTATTAATCAAGTGGGAGAATGAGGGAAAGTTAAAGCCGATACGCATTAATGCTCGAGGTGATAAGCGATACACTAGAGAAATGTTAGAGGGAGTGTTTAATGAGATGATTAATAACTAAAAATAAACCCATGAGATATAAAGCAATACTTAATGACAAGCAACTAAAATACTTAATGAAGAACTGTGAACAGTCTAACACCGAGCTAGCTAAACGGCTTGGCACTACCCCGCCGATAATAGCAACTTATAAATACAGGGCGAGGCAGGCCGGAATAGATATCCCAAAATACAAAAACACTGCACGGAACAGTGTTGTAAAAAAAATGAAGAAATTTAGTTTAGGGAGTTAGTGAACAATTTAATGGCGGGAACAAAAACAGAGAGTTAATCTCTGTTTTTTGTTTCTCTGGATTTAACCTAATAGCTAGGTGGTATCATTCTAGCAAGTAGCCCTTCTGACCAAGCCGGTTTGTATCACTTCCTTTTTTAAAAAAATCGCCGTAAATCATTTTCAAAGAATTTTATATGATAACTACCTCAAAGGGATTATGACTTTTTTACTTCCCTATCTGAGTAGTGTATGAGTTAAAGGTATCATAAGTTCGAGTGGGTGTCAATCTTAATTTCTTAATTTTTAATATTTATAAAGCCACCCTAGGCTGTCGGTTAATGATTGCAGTGTTCTCTTCCATTTTATACATACTTACTCATACTTTATTTTTCAAAAAAAATCACAATGATAGCGAGAAACAAAAATTTCAAATAATGTATAAACATCTTTTAATCTTTGACGAACTTCTTTCAGAATTATTTTTTCTTCTGGTGTTAGCTACGTTTTACTTCGGCGTTCTGTATTGTCTCCGAAGGCGGGATAGAAACTATTACCGCTACTAAATTATATCACTGCTTTTCTTTCCACCCAAGGTGTTCGGAAACGTTTCACAGCGAGGACTGCGTTTATTTAAAGTCCACCAGTCCAAACTTAGGTTCTCTGCAGACTATTTAGTATTATTAGGCTGAGAGTTATGTACAAACACAAAACCCAGTCCATAACTGTCCGCCCTGTGAAGAGAAAAACAGTTAAAAAACTGGGTTTTGGATCACAGGGCTAGTTACAATACCATTATCTAATAAGTTCGTAACCTTGTCAAGCGACCTTTTTTTATTTATTTTTATAGAGCCATCAACTTCTTTTTAATCTCACTCAAAATCTTAGGGTTGCTACCTAAAAATTCTTTAGACGCTTCACGACTAGTCCCGAGTTTATCTTTCCCATAGCTATAAGTGAATCCTTCTTTCTTTATAATTCCAGCCTTTGTTCCGCTATCCAAGAAATCTCCATTAACATCTATCCCTTTCGAAAACATCAAATCTATCTCGCACGATCGGAAAGGAAAGCCGACCTTATTCTTAACCGCCTCAATTTTTAAACGATTACCGACAACCACGTCTTTACTTTTATGAGTTTTAATCTTGTCAATCTTTAATCGGATAGAAGAATAAAACTTGATTGCATTTCCACCAGTAGAATCTTTAGACGGTCCGGCAAAAGAAAAACTCAATTTATCTCTTAACTGACTAATAAAAATTATTATTGTTTTTGATTTAGATAATTCTCCTGTTATTTTTCTTAGCCCTTTAGATAGAAGTCTAGCCTGCATAGCTACCTGAACATCTTCAATATTCCCTAACAATTCTTTCTCCGGTACCAAGGCGGCGGTACTATCAACCACAATCATATTTACTTCTCCACTCTTAATAAGGTTCTCGGCTACGTCTAACGCCTCTTCCCCGCATGTCGGTTGAGATAAAATTAATTTATTAACATCTACTCCAATCTGTTTAGCGTAATCAGAGGAGAAACAAAATTCAGCATCAATGAACGCCGCGGTTCCACCTCGTTTCTGTACTTGAGCGATAAAATATAAAGCCATTGTGCTTTTACCTCCTGACGGATTTCCGAATAGTTCGATTACTCTTCCTTTAGGTAACCCACCACACCCCATGATATTATCTAGGGAGTAGCAGTTAGTAGGTTCGGCCTCTACGTTTCCACGTTCGTCTTTCTCATTTATGATTGAGACGGATCCGGCACCGTAT
>Ga0222673_1000430_pt1 | contig 19748 bp, 38 predicted proteins | sample AntAcemetagen801_FD_179845 | JGI IMG/M metagenome (GOLD analysis project Ga0222673, IMG submission 179845) | Saline water microbial communities from Ace Lake, Antarctica - #801 | ecosystem: Environmental > Aquatic > Non-marine Saline and Alkaline > Saline | place: Antarctica: Ace Lake...
ATTAGACAAGTGGATTCGACAAATTCTTGTAGTGAAGTCGATAATGCTTCTCACTAGATTAGTCGGATCGTTTCAATTTCTTAGTAAAACTCTTGGTGGAACAATAAACGGTATTGCAGCAATAGCTAAAGTAGTGTTTCAAGATCACATCTTAAAAGGCGTTACTACTCTTGGGCGTCTTATTCTATCGCCGATCTCATTTGCGGTCGATGTTCTAAAAACAACTACAAAAGTAGTTTCGAGTATTGGAAAATTATTTCAGCCAATTATCAAAGCTCTAAAACCAATAGCGGCTGGTTTACACCTTGCAAAAGTTATTCCATTCGTCAATATAATGTTTGCAATCATAGACTTTGTTAAGGGTTTCAATAAGGGGTTTGAAGACGGCGGTCTACTAGGCGGTCTTAAAGAAGGAGCTCTTGAAATTATAAGGGGCTTTGTAACAAAACCACTAGATCTTCTTAAAGACGGTGTAGCATGGATCACCCGTGAGCTCGGGTGGGATAAATTTGCAGAAGCTCTTGACAGCTTTTCATTCACAGAGATTTTTAACAGACTTGCAGGAGCTGTTGGAGACTTAACAGGACAAGCTTTTGATTGGGTTATCACAGAAATTCCAACGATTTTTAGTAATGCTGTTGATAGTATTGAAAGCTTTTTCAAAAATCTCAAAGAAAAGATACAATCATTCCCAACTATGTTCAAAGAAAAATTTATCGATCCAATTACTGGTTTCTTTGATCGTATTTTTTCTTCAAAGAGTGTTTATGCAGAGCATGAGCCATTTAATCTAAAAGATTTGCTACCAACTATTGACATCAAAATACCGTCATTCCAAGAAATTATGTGGAAAGTCGGAGAAGCTATCAACGATGTGTTTCAGTCTATGGCTGAACAAACACACGACTCTTTCTGGCCGATCAATAAGCTATCTCCGTTCTTTTCGAACGCGGGTGTTAGAGCTGCTGAATTTTTTGGAGTATCAAACGCTAGAAAGTTTTCGATTTTCGATCAACAACAATCGCAAACAGAATCGCTTGCACCAAGGGGTCCACTTACAGAAAAGGGAACTGCTATTGGCCGCGGTTCTAAAGATATTTCAAATCTAAAAGAAGAGAGACTTAGTCAAGCTGTAATAGCTACAACGACTGCTGTGAATGCGCCAACAAATGTATCTGTTAGAAACAACAAAACTGTTTCTATTCAAGGGCCAAGCCCGAGATCTACAGATAATAGCTGGAGACTTATGCAATTACCAATGTTTGAAGCGCGCTAAACCCAAAGATTTCTAAAGTACTTGCCGAAGAGGCGAAGCCCATTGTCAGTGCGTTTAGAACGCGCTTGCATCTCTTCAAACGGCAATTCCCAATCTTCATCAGTGACGATGTTGTCAAAAGCCCAGATCATTTCGTCAAGAATCCAATCCCAACGATCGAAGAACTTATCATCAAGTTTGTAATCAGCCTTTGAACTGTCTTCAGCGCCATGAAGTCGCTCTGGAACATCTTCATTATTAGTCCAAGGAGCGCTGTCGTGATCGCGGCGATACGACTTAAGAACTGGAAGAATAACTTGAGCTAAAGTAGAATAAGCATCCCAGCTATCAAAATCTTCAACGATGATTTTGACCTTACGCTTTTTACGATCATGAATGTATTGGCACAAATCCCCTATAAAAGTTTTGCTAAGGAATTCACCAAAACGGTTCTTTTGATCTTCATTAAGCCAAAAAGCTAAATCTGCTAATTGGTATGGTCCGATCCAACTTCTGTATGGTCCGATATCTACAATCATAAAAACATAGTATAATAATCTTGCTTAAAAGTAAATGATTTATTTAATAGATCGTTAGAAGTCAGTTAGTCTACTTCACCAGTAGCAAGCAGATGATCTAGCATCGCAATTGCTTCGTGTCCAGTTTCCAATTGTCACACTCTAACATAACTTTGAGCAAAAGTAAACTAATATAATTGACATTTCATTAAAGAGTGTTTAGAATACAAATATGAACGCTGTACTAATGTCCTGGCTTCTTATATCGTATTTTGGCGGTATGATAGGAGTGTGGCAATCCGAAAAAAATAGAAAACCGATTAATAGAACTCTTGTTCTCATCGGTTGGCCACTTATGCTTATTTTCTATGTAGTGCCGATGCTTATTTTCTATATAGCATTTAGTGTTAGCAAAAAATGGAGAGATTTTTAATGTTCAGTCCTGATGCACTAGTCGAAGGAATTTTAAGCAATCATCGGGTTCAAGATTTCAAACTCACTAAAACTCAAAAAGACGATGTTGAAAAAGAGATTTCTGAGATCAAAGCTTCAATTGAATCTATGAAAGAACAATTGAGCGATTCAAAATACCAAGAGCTAATCAATATTATTGAATCTGGAGCTACAGCAACTAGAACTGGAAACTTTGAAGAATCTTTACGATATGCTTACTTGTTTCAAGCTAGTCGCCGCATTATGCCGAAGAATTCTTTCGATGAAGAAAACCGAAAAATCATGCTAGAAAACGCAGAAGAACTCAATGATATTATTGAAGAGCATGAAGAAGATGGTTTTGGTTTTGCTGCTTCGATGATTCATTTCTATCAAACAGAAATTCTACGTGGTGTAGAAAACGACAATGTTATCTATGTTTCTATTTTAGTAGATGCTCTACAAGGGTTTCAAATGCTCTTCAATTTGAAGTTGAACCAGCATCATGCTAAACTACTAAAGCCATTGCTTCCGACAGAAGACGATGATGAAGACGAGGTTGAAATCGATGAGATCACAGGGGTCGGTTCTAAGATTCTTCATTAGTTGACACTAAGAAATCTTTGTGATATAAATAATTCAGCGGTGTTGACAGACGCGCAAAAACGTAAGGGACCCGGGGGCAGTACCCGGCGCCTCCACCAAATTTTTCTGAGGGGGCGAATTAGGAATCGACCTGCGGTGATGTTCGGAAAGAGTCGCGAGGATGGCCTCTTTATCGGCCGACGTTATAAGTGCAAACGACAATGAGGCACTAGCGCTGGCAGCTTAGGCTGTTAAGCGGGGTTTTGGTGGATTTTCCTGGCAACAGAATAAATCCACCACAAATAAGAAAGAGGGCCCATGAAGAGCTTCAAAACATTTTCAGAAGAAGTCCATTCAGTTCATGTTAATAGAACTGTAGCTGGTACTCCTGCTCGCGGCTATGATGCTAAAAAGTCACAAGCGCTAGCCAAGAAACACAAAGCAACAAATCACGATAGTGATCTTCGAGATACTGGCAAAGGCGAGAACTACACTTTTAATAAAAAGGAACATGCTCATGCCTTTTCTAAATCTCTCAATGGCCATAACATTCCTCACGGGAGTGTACAGTCTAGTTAAAATCATTGCTGCGATTACTATTTTCGCTTGGATTTTAACACTACCAACAGCTATGTTTCTCGGTAAAGGAGTCCTTGGGGCTTCTACGTTTCCAGCCTTTTGCGCGTTGTTTTTTATCGTTAGCGCAATTTGGTTGTTTACATTTGTGAGGAAACGTGTTAGAATAAAAAAATGAAAAACTTTGTAATGGTATGCGCTGTTACTGCAGCGCTATTTTTGAGTCACCAAGCTCACGCAGATCGTGCACTGGTGATAAGCAAACAGCAAGTCAACTGTCTAGCTCAGAATATCTACTTTGAAGCTAAGAATCAGTCATTCGCCGGCAAACTCGCCGTCGGATTAGTAACTCTGAATAGAGTTCAAGACTCGCGTTATCCGGATACAGTGTGCGGTGTTGTCAAACAAGGCGACAAAGTACAATCGTTAAGAGATCCTAAAGTGATGGTTCCAGTTCGAAATCGTTGCAAATTTAGTTGGTACTGCGATGGTAAAGCTGACATTATCACAGAAAAGGAAATTTACGAAGAAATTCGGAATATAGCGCTCAAGATGATGTTGTATCCAATCATCGATTTTACAGATGGAGCAACCCATTACCATGCAGATTATGTGAAACCTTCTTGGGCTAAAGTTTTCAGAAAGACGGTTGTAATCGACAACCATCTGTTTTATCGCTGGGAAAGCGCTGGGGAGTAAAATTGAAGTTTGGTAAAGTTTGGGGATCGACGGAGCCGATCCTTCAGAACGCTGTTGTTGAGTTTCATAGAATAGAAGCACAAGCAGGGTTCAGATGCTCCACACATTTACATCGACATAAGTGGAACGCCTTTTTTGTAGAAAGGGGACGTATGAAGATTGTCGTCGTTAAGAACGATTATGATCTAATTGACGTTACTATTCTTAAAGCTGGTGAATCTACGCAAGTTCGACCTGGTGAGAAGCATTACTTTGAAGTTATTGAAGATTGCATAGCATTCGAAGTCTATTGGCCAGAGCTCTTGTCTGAAGATATTGTTCGTGATAACGTCGGCGGCAAGAACAAAGTACTTCTTACTGAAAGCGTGTAATGATAGAAGTCATGAACACATCAAAATTTTCGATGATTATCGAACAACTCGTAAAGGATAGCGGCATTTCCTACATGGAAGCTGTAGTTCATTATTGCGAGCGGAATGAAGTCGAAGTAGAGTCTGCAGGAAAACTTCTCAACACAAAAATCAAGCAACAGATCGCGGCTGAAGCTTCTGATCTTAGTATGCTTAAGGAGAAATATCGTAAGCTTCCATGTTAGATGATCCGCGCGAGGGGTTCAGAGCCTTCAAAGTTTATTTAGCTGTAAGAGCCCACTTCACATCTGATTATGACTACTTCAAGTATAATGGCGGAATTCGCGCGAACGAAGAAACTTATCTCAAGCGCAAAGATCGCCTTTTCTTTAAGAAGCTTCAACGCAAGATTTCAAATCGCGATGAATTAGCACGGTTCATTGCTATCAATTTTATTGAGAACCCAAAAGTATGGGCTAAAGATTTAGTCTCAGACAAAGCTGAAGAAATCTATCAAGAATTTCTAAGGCGCGAAGGTTCTCGATCGTACGTGTTTAAGAATGATTGCCAAACGATGGCGGATCTTTGCCCAGATTTGAACGAGCTTCTTGCAGTAAAAACTAGTGAGTTGCCAACTCTTATTAAGCTCTATCTTAATAAAACTATTGGTCTTGATACTTTACTCATCATTGATAGACTTACAAGATTTTCTGAACACTGGGATAAGAAGATTGGCGGAAATTTCATTTGGGATGATCTTCACATCAAAATGAAAAAGTCTTCTTCGTTTTTCAAAATAGATGATGAAAGGACTAAAAAAATACTTGTAGATGCATTCTCACGTTGATGTGAAAGTGTATATATAGAATGATTACATCATGTAGCTTTGTGGATAAGCTCAATAAAACTGTTATACAAAAAAGGAAACTACACATGAGTGACTCATTCGCGGATCTTAAGAGAAACCGCACTTCCCTCTACGACAAGATCGTCGAGGAAACAAACAAACAAACAACTTCATTTGGACGACAAGACGACACACGGCGATGGCAGCCGACTGTTGATCAAGCTGGAAACGGTCTTGCTCTCATTCGCTTCTTGCCTGCTCCTCCGGGTGAGACAATTCCTTGGGTTCGTGTTTTTAATCACGGGTTTAAGGGTCCTACTGGTAAGTGGTACATTGAAAATTCATTGTCGACTATCGGACAACAAGATCCGGTCGGCGAATTCAACTCTATGTTATGGAACCGCGGTGATGAGGCTGGTAAAGAACAGGCTCGTAAACAAAAGCGTCGTTTGAACTATATTTCTAATATTCTTGTGATTACTGATCCTGGTAATCGTGAGAACGAGGGTAAGGTCTTTCTTTATCGTTATGGTAAAAAGATCTTTGATAAGATCAACGGCATGATGACTCCAGATGAACTTGAAAATCGCGCTGAAGTTAACCCATTTGATTTCTGGGAAGGCGCTAACTTTAAGATGCGTATTCGTCAAGTAGAAGGCTTTCGTAATTACGACAAGTCTGAGTTTGATAGTCCATCTGCAGTTGCAGACTCTGATGAAGAGATTAAAGCTCTTTGGGAGAAAGAACATGCGCTCTTATCTTTTCTAGATCAGAAGGAATTCAAGACTTTCGAAGAGCTTAAACGCTTATTGATTGCAACGATTCCTGAAGCAGCCAAAGCCTTTGCACCCGCACAGACTTATGAAGAGGCGCCTGAGCCGGTTGCTTCAAGAGAAGTTTCAGAGCCAACTGTTAGTGAGTCTTCAGATGGCGATGAAGAAGACGATGCTAGTCTTGATTATTTCAAGAAGCTTGCTGAAAAGTCTTAACAGATTTTTTAGTTCGATAAAAGGGGAGCCTTCGGGCTCCCCTTTTTTGTTTACAATTCGCTTATTCTATGATATGATATCTTCAAATCTACAATTTTGCAAAAAATTCTATAGATGGAGATTATCATGACTTGGTTTATTGTTGCATTTATCGTCGCCTGGCTTGGTGTTTGGTATTGGCATAAACAAAAGAAAAACTAGAAATTGCTTAACGTATTAGACGCGCCTCGCATAGAAACGCCCGAAGCGCGTCTATATCGGACTCCGCTCGGCGATTATCCGAGCATGACTACTGTTCTTGGCGCAACAGCCGATAAAGCTTGGCTTGAACGGTGGCGAAAGTGGGTTGGCGAAGAAGAAGCTGAACGTTTAGGGCGTGTTGCTCGGGTTCGTGGAACTAAGTTGCACGACGCTATTGAACAATACATTCAAACTGGAAAAGAACCAAAAGGACTTATGCCCAATGTGCTTGCAATGTTTATGCAAGCAAAGAAACTTATTGATCGCGTTGATGAAGTCCTTCTTTTAGAAGCTCCTCTTTGGAGTGATGTACTTAGAATCGCTGGCACAGTTGATATGGTTTGCCGTATTCAAAACGGCGTTTGGGTAGTTGATTTTAAGAATAGCGCAAAGCCAAAAGAATCTAGCGATATCGAAGATTATCGTCTTCAAGTTTGTGGTTACAGCACAATGTTCGAAGAAAGATATGATCTCAAAGTTGTAGGCAACATGATTTGGATCATGAATGACGGCGCTGCACCACAAGTTTTTGTTGAAGAAGATTGGCGTAAGTGGTCTTCAGTTTTGGCTGACCGCGTGAAATTTTACTACGGAGAGTAATAATGAAAGAAGTGATTTTCTATGGAGCAAGTGACGATTTGTTTGAAATCGAAGGAGCTTTTAGAGAAGAGTTTCCATGCTATGACGGAACTCATGTAAAGTTGCTTGACCAGCATGGTCTTGGAGTCATGGTTTTTGCGTACTACGCACTGAAAAATATTGCGCCAACTTGGATGATTGGTCTTTCACCAATTGACGAAAATGCTCCTATGCCAGATTGGCCAGTGAGCTACAAAATTCATGAAAATGGATATAGCACAGAGTTAACAATTCAAGTTCCTGATGATGTAATGATAGTAGGTCCAGATGAAGACTAAACACTTATTAGAAATTGAATGTTTTGAAGGCGGTTTTAATCCGCTTTTAGTTGAGCGCGTATGGAGAAGGAATGGAAAACGCAATTGGCACTATGGGGCTGGTCGTTTTTGTCGTATCCATAAAACTTGGTTTCACAAAAAGCTTGGCATAAAGAACACGGGCAAAAAATGGTTTTCAAAAGATATGTCATGGTGGCACGGGGCTGAAGTTTGTTTTTCAATTGCTGGTGATGTATATACTATTGAGTGTAAAACAAACAAAATAGCAGAGCTTGTTGAAAAAGAACTGCTCACAGACTTGGATTCAAAACTAGGTTTTCTTTTTAAAGAAGCTGATTGACATTTTTGTTCGATATGATACAATGATCATATTCGAAACCCGGAGCCTATAATGAGCGCCAACAAAATCCGTCTAGGTATAGAGATGAATAAAAGTCTCTTTGATGTTTCGCGTTTAGTAGTTATAGGCGTTGCTACTATTTTGATTGTATTCAGTGCGTTTTTCATTGTTATCGCGCTAATACTTTCATCAGCTCATTTTCTAGTGTGGTTTGTAGTTATTCCAGTCTCTTTTGTTTCGCATTTTGGTATTCTAATTTACATCTTCAATAAAGTAGATGAGATTCATTAGATGATTAATCGCGGCATGGCGACAAATCTAAAATTAATGATGCTCCTCGAAGAAGCAGTAGAGCATGTTAAGAATATGTCGCCAGAAGAACGTGCAAAAATGCACGAAGAACAAAAAAAGTCTTGGGTGAGAGGAAATCTAAATTTTGATGATAGTCCACGCCGTCACACAAAAGTTGAAAAAGAGTAAATCATGAATATATCAGGACTTGACGAATTGATTGGCTACGTTCCAGGAAGCAAAGAAGTCGAAAAGCGCCGTAGTCAATGGATTTTTGGTTTCATTTGTGGATGTGTATTTTCAATCGTAGCATTAGTGAGTGTTGTTCTATGTTTGACCTAAAGGTAAATATTGATCCGACGATTTTTACTTGGGAACAAGTGAAGAAAATCGAGGCTATGAAAAAAGCTAAGTACGTTTGCGAAACGTGTGTCAAAAATAAAGACGGCGGGTGGGTTAATCGGCCCGTAGCAATTTTCTATCAAGAAAATCCACCCGAAGGATTTAACAACCACTTTGGTCTTTATTGGAATAATTCAGACTTTGATGACTCTGAAGCAGCGCTTATGATTTGCGGTGTTGAATCTGCTGTTTCACAGAGAATTGATGGAATAGCCGCAAACGACGGAGAAGTTATTTTTAGTCGTTGGCGTCATGATTATCGTATTTCAAAAGATGAGTCTGTTTGGATCGACGGAGGTCGAGACTATACTCGGTATCCAGGTGGTGAACTAGTTACTTTGAATATTGTTAAAGATAAGCTTGAAATACAGAGGCTTTGAAAATGGAAACAATGATTTATCTTGACATGGATGGAGTTCTAGTAGATCTCTATAGTATGTTTGTTGATCAACATCAAGTTGAACATTGGGGGCAAGTTCCAGGGCTCGATACTGAATTTTCTAAATTCAAAAAAACTGACTTTTTTCAAAGGGCTCCTGAGTTTGTACCTTTAACGACTGAACTAGTCATTTATGTTCATAAACTCACTCAGGGTCGTTGGGGAATTTTATCAACTCCGATTTTTGGAGACCAAGCTAATTCCGCGAAATGGAAAAGCGCTTGGCTCGCCGATCGAGATATTCAACCGCACAGCACCATATATAGCATGAGTAAACATCATTTTGCTATGCAACCGAACGGTAAAAGAAACATTCTCGTCGACGATAGTCGAAACAATATCGAGGAGTGGGTTGACGCTGGTGGAGTCGGCTTTCGATTTCAATCAGACAAAAGTGATTTTCAACTGTTACGTGACCAGTTGAAAAGGTGTTACAATACAAAGTCACTTAGCCGTCCGGAGGTTCATTGGTTATGAGAAGTCAAAATTATACTGATATTGGCGTTAACGCTAGTGTTAAAGCATCGTTTGCTATTGCGCTTAAACGTGGGTTGAAAAGGCTAAAAGGATCTAAGTGGCTCGAAGAGTACCTAGATCTTGCAGCGCCAATTGACGAAGCTGCAATTCTTAAAGATGTACCTAACACTCTTCTCGACCGCGCTGCGATGAAAGAGATTTTTAAGATCGTGCGCGCGAACGATACTTATTTCCGGGATAAGAGACTTATGATGCGTTATCGCGGGCCACGTAGGGGTCCGTTGTATCTAAATTCAACAGTGCCTGTCGGTCACTCTTTTGCTGTGTATTGTTGTGAAGACTACAGCAAAACCCGCACAGGAGTTGCTTACGATGTATCAGATCAGGAAGATTACCCCGAAAGACATAGAAGCTTTAAAGTGGCTTCATGAAACAGTTCTACCAGCAGACGTTTTGCCAGATTTTAGTGTTGGTTATTGGTGGATTTGTGAGTATATTGATAAAAACGTAATCATTCCAGTTGGCTTCGGTGGATTACGACATCTTGGTTTTAACATGGGCTACCTAAATCGCTCAGGCGTAAGGTTTTCTCATAGAGGTCATGGTATTCAGAAGAAGCTTATTTCTGTTAGAGAAAAGTTTGCTCGGACTTTAGGAATCACTAAGATGATTACTGACACTTCAAATAACCCCGCTAGTTCAAATAGTCTTATCTCTAAAGGCTACAAGTTGTATACTCCTGAAAAACCATGGGGTTATTCCTACACGCTATACTGGACAAAAAAACTTTAGTTGTTTGAAAAAAGTTGTTTACATGCGAGACATTATTTGATAGAATAAGAGAGTTGAAACACATTCTCAAATTTTGAAGGATATTATGGCACACGTAGTTGAAACGATGGCTTATTCAGGCGAAGTTCCCTGGCACGGCCTCGGCGTTCCAGTCCACAATGATCTGACGCCTGTCCAGATGATGGACGCAGCCGGTCTTAACTGGCAAGTCGAAAAGCTCGACATGGGCTATACTTGGACTAATTCTCAAGGTCAACAAGTTCAGCGCAAAGCTTCAAAGAAGAAAGCTCTTGTTCGTACTTCGGACGGCAAGTTGCTTGATGTTGTTGGCGATGACTGGCGGCCTCTTCAAAATGAAGATGCATTTTCGTTTTTCCACGACTTTGTCGCAGCTGGCGACATGGAAATGCACACCGCCGGCTCTCTTCAAGGCGGTAAGCGAGTTTGGGTTCTCGCAAAAGTCAACGACTCTTTCGAAGTCGTCAAAGGCGATCGAGTTCAGCAGTTTCTGCTTCTTTCTAACCCGCACAAATACGGTCTTTCGATCAGCACTAGCATGACGGCGATCCGTGTTGTCTGCAACAACACACTTTCGTTGGCCCTTCAGACCGGCGCTGAGCAGATGATTCGAGTCAATCATCGTCAAGAATTCGACGGAGATTATGTTAAGGAAATGCTCGGCGTTGCTAAGGAGAAGCTTACTTCCTACAAAGAAGCTTCGCAGTTTCTGGCTTCCCGGAAAGCTAAAGACGAAGACATTGTCGAGTACTTCAAGCGCGTCTTCCCTTCAATGTCGAAGGACGCTGAAAAAGAGACTTCCCGCAATGCAGCTCTTGCGATCGAAGCGTTGCATCAGCAACCCGGCGCAGAGTTCGCTGAGGGCAGCTGGTGGCAGCCGTTCAACGCAGTTACATACCTCGCAGATCACACGCTTGGTCGTAACCCGGACACTCGTATGAATAGCGCTTGGTTTGGTGCTAATCGCGACCGGAAGCAAAAGGCTCTCAAGTTGGCGCTTGAGATGGCTGACGCATAAAGCTTCAGTCTGAATAATGGGGAGAGCCACTTGTCGGCTCTCCCGCTTTCAATAATAAAGAGGAGATGAATAAAAAATGAACAAAGCAGAAACCTTTACTCAAGCACTTTTAGCCTTTTTGCTTGTAGGTGTAGTAATTTTTCTAGCTCCATTAATTGGAGTTGTTGTTGGAGCGTTTTCTGGTTGGGTCGTTGGTTTGTTTTTCCCAACTACGTTTAACCTGTTTATGACTGCACTAGGGCTTGGTTCCCTTTCAGTTTGGCAATTTGGAGCAGCTCTTGGTTTTGTCGGTGGATTTTTTAGGACCACTTTCACTAAAAACAGCGACTAACACACTGACTTTTAGTTCTAATCAATATAAGATGGAACAATGAAAATTGAAGCACCATTTTTGAAGTCGCACAGCGTTAGTCGAGTAACTACTCCTCTAATCGCTTTTGGCGGAACTGTTAGATTCGCTGGGGGTTGTGTTCGCGATGCTCTAATGAATGTTCCTATCAATGACATTGATTTTGCAACTGATCTCAGACCTGCACAAGTTATGAGAGCATTGGCAGGTGCTGGCATTCGCGTAATCCCCACTGGAATTAAGCACGGCACAGTCACTGCAGTCATCGGAAAAGAAAACTTCGAAATCACCACGCTTCGCCGAGACGTTGATTGCAACGGTCGTCATGCAGAAGTTGAATTCACTGACAGCTGGGAAGAAGATGCTAAGAGACGTGACTTTACTGTCAATGCTTTGTTCGCAGGACTAGATGGAACAGTAATCGATTTTGTTGGTGGATTAGCCGACCTTGAAGATCGTAACTTAAGGTTTGTTGGCGATCCGAACGATCGAATTGATGAAGACGCGCTACGTATTTTGAGGTTCTTTCGCTTCATTGCAAGAACAGATTTCTTCCCGCACGGAAAGTCTTTTAGAGCTTGCATTGCTAAAAAAGATACTATCAAAAATCTGTCGCGTGAGCGTGTGACTTCTGAATTGATGAAGACTTTAGTTGCTCCGCACGCAGATTGGGCAATTCACTTAATGAACCACTTTGGAATCATGACTCATGTGCATCTTTTGCTTGATGACTTTAAAGGTTTTCAACGTATGCGCATAACAGCTAATAGAGATAATAGAGCTATTAGTGGTCGTCAATGCTTGATGTCTTTAGTTCGCCCAGAAAATCGTGTAGAATTTCTCAAGACTTTAGAAGATCGCGTCTTGACTCTTCATAATGGAGAAGTCGAAGCAATTTCAAGAGTTTTCTCAACAGAAGAAAACGATTTCGCTGATATCGAAAGCGCCATCACACTTCAACTGCGGATTGGAACTGGTCCTGCACGGGACGCGATTGTGCTTAGTGGAAACGATCTACACAACCATGATTGGGATGTTGTTGATTTTCTAATGAAAGCTGAACCTCTAGTCTTCCCTCTGAAAGGTCGGGATGTATTAGACAAAGGTGTTAAGCCCGGTCCTATCGTGGGTGAAATTCTTGACTCAGTTCGTGAAGATTGGATCAAATCTCTTTGCACACTGACTCGTGACGAGTGTCTTGAAAAACTCAATGAAAGAATTGCCGCATGCTAATCTACAAAAAGTTCATCTGTCGGCAAGATCTAAAAGACAATCCAAATAAACTTTATGTCTTTGGTGATAATTCTGAACGCGTCGGTTTTGGCGGCCAAGCAAAAGAAATGCGTGGAGAGCCAAACGCTGTAGGGATCACTACTAAGAAATCACCGAGTATGGATGATTCTGCATTCTTTACTAATGATGATATTCTTCAGTGGATTTACGAGAATCGTCTCTCTGTAAAACGTCTTGTAGTTCATCGTAGTGATATCGTTTGGCCCTCAGATGGAATTGGAACTGGTCTTGCACAGTTAAAAGAAAGGGCTCACTCTATTTGGTTCACTTTAACATACTTCGAAGAATATCTAGAAGAACTTCAAAAGGAAAGAGAAGTATGCGTCTGTGGAGCGTATATGAAAGATCATAATGATGTCTGGGCTGGTCATATGCCAGTATCTTTGGCTGATCACAGAAAAGATATTGACACTTCAAAGTGGATGTGATAGAATACTCTTATTGATCAACCAGGAGTTAAAAATGTCTAGAAAGGCAAGAAAAGACGATGGTTCTTTTGATCTCGAAGTTCTTCGGACTCTAGATTCTCTTTCACTTGATGACGCGCGCGAAAAGAGCGTCATGATGTTGCAATCTTCAAATACAAAGCCAGAAAAGAAAGCTGCACTGATCCGAGATATCAATTCAGCTAACAACTCTGCTGGAGTATGCGGTATCATGTGGCGTACGTATCTTGCCGGTAATGGCATGAGCGTCACTGGTTCACAATGGCAGAAGGATTTCCGCTAATGTTCGCAGAAATTATCAAAAATCCAACTGTGCTTTGGCGAGCCGCTATGACAGCAGCATGCGTTGGCATCATTGCGATCGGTGCTACGACGGCAAACCTTCTTTTCTTTTTAGCCGGTATTGTTTTTCTTGTGTTTTGGCTAGTTAGTCTAATCCAATATGCCGTGACGATAATGAAGAATGATTAGCTTTCTCGGTTTTGCCGTCATGATCACTTCTTTAGTGTGTGCTATTATCGCTTTCCTAGAAGGAAGTGTTTTAGCGGGTGTGACATTTGTCATAGTTGTGATTGGTTTGTAGGTTCTTAGGGCAACTGGAAAGATTGGAGACTGATAAATATCAGTATGAAAAAGATTCTCATCTCAGCAGTAGCTGCTATCTCAATCCTTTCTGGCTCTGCGTATGCGGCCAGCACGGCAAATATCACCATCACCGGTACTGTTCCACAGATTCTTAACATCTTTGTAACAAACCGAGCATCAACATTTGACCTTTCGACGGCAGTAACTGCTGGAGCTGTTGCTTCTATAAAAGTTATTAGCAACCGTAGAGCTGGCTATACTGTTACAGTTACAAGTGGCAACCAAGGATCTAGCAACTGCCCGACTACAAATGGTGCTTGTTTCTATAGTCCGACTACTACTGAGAAACTTGCTTTAACAGTTAAGCGTGACGCTGCAACTGTAAGCTTCACTGGAGCTTCTGGACAGTTTGCCACAAAGACAACTAAGTCAGCTCCTGGTGGCGATGTTTACTCTGCCACAGTAGCATTTGACGGTTCTCAAACAGTTCTTTCTAAAGGAACTGATTACACTGAAACGCTAACGTTCTCGGCTACAGTCAACTAAAGACTTCGAAAATGTGGATTTTTTGTTATGATTTTCCAGTTGAAAAACGTTGCTGCAAAAGCTCGTAAGCAGCTAATAAAATTTTCTAAAGAATACCCTGAGTGCGGTGACAATAAGACCATGCAAGGTTACTGCGCTATTGCGAGCTGGTTAGTACACGGTATTGCAAAATCGCATGGTCTAAAAATTTCTATGATCGGCGGCCAGGCCTTTGTTAAAATCGTTCCTAACGACATAACAACGAATCATGTTTGGTGCGAAGGTTATGGCCATGTGGTCGATATCACGGTACAACAGTTCCGTTCATCGTTTCCAGCAATATACATTATTCCAAAAAATCAGTACTATAACACAGCTTTGAATCAAGATTTGCTTATGATCGATCTAAAAAACTGGTCCGGTGTCAACAGCCCACTACACTATCGAAAAGAACTAGAAAAACTTATCAAAGAAGCCGCATAGTCTCGTTGACATTCTCATTCAGTTTTGATAGAATATTATTTAATGTAGGAGTTTGATATGCGCAGTTTCATCAAAATCGACGACAATATTGTAGACGCCGAACGGGAAAAGCGTATTTTAACAGATCGACACAAGCCTAAGCCGTACAAAGAATGGCGAGAATTAACGTTTGACGAGCACGTTTATTCTAAGCTTAGAAGCCATTACAGTATCCAATTTCATAGGTCTGATTTAGAAGAGTCACGAAAACTACAGCGAGTCAACATGAATAATCATGCTTGTCAGATGTTTCCAGCATTAGCAAAAAAGCTTGGTCTTAAAGATAAGGATTTAGCATGAACTTTATCGAACGAGATGGAGTTCAGTATCTCCGCAGCTTAAATCTCATTAAGCTTTTTGGATACAATCTTTTTTACGAAGAAGTTCTTTGTGAAGATCCTTGGCTTGAAGTTCGGTCAACTAGATACGATCATTGGATCTTTCCAAATAAGCCACTTCTTATTAAGACGCTTATTACAGAACCTCATGAAGCTGCACAAGGCGTTAAATTGAAGGGAAAGGCTGAATATGAGCTCATCCCAAAGTTTCGTTGGCGTTATTTTCCAGCTAAAACGATTTGGCGTATTGAAGGCGTTATCGGTTCAGAAGACTACACTTACAACAGAATACTGATTCGTAAAGATGTCGGCAGTGATACGTTGTTCTATCGGAACCGCAGAGAAGACGATTATAAGATCGTAGATCTTAGAGGACCTAGAAAATGATTACAACTTTACTGGTTTTTGTAGCCTTTCTCTTCTGTGCAGTTATGTTTCTCTTGTTTTTGCTAGCTTCTATTACGCTGGCTTTAGCGGTTTTTGGCAATATGATTAAAGATAACGGAGAAGATCTTGATCGTCAGTGAGTATTCAAATGAGTTATTCATTAGACGTCCAGGCGATATCTTGTAATCGGCTAGTTCCGTACTACTTGATGAGCTGCTATCTATACTATGAACAAGATAAGCATGTTCTCAGTGATGATCAATTCGATGCAGTTTGCAAAAGACTTCTATCTGAATTCGATCTTGTAGACCACCCACACAAGCACTTAGTAGACCACGAAGCTTTAGCAGCTGGCACTGGATATAACATCAAAGAATATCCTAGTATGGTGATTGGCGCTGCAACTAGATGGTACAAAGAACGTTTACAAACGCCACCACTTGTAGCACAATCTTCAAATGGTCCACGCTCAACTCTGGAGTCTTTTTTCGAATGAAGTACACTTTTGGAGAAGGTCGAGAATGCATCGACAAATTTGATGGAGATTATCGTTGGCTAAGTAATTTCTGGACAGCTCCAGTTGAATTTCAAGGACTAGTTTACCCAACTTCAGAGCATGCTTTCCAAGCAATGAAGACGCAAGATTACGACACTCGTCGGCTCTTTGTTATTTGCAAAACTCCTGGAGATGCAAAATGCTTGGGCAAGAAAATTACGTTGCGCTCTGACTGGTTTGAAGTCCGAGCCATGTACATGTACTTGGTTGTGAAGCTTAAGTTTTCGCAGAATTTCGAACTTGGTGAAAAGCTTCTTGCAACAGGTGACACCGTTTTGATCGAAGGTAATCGCTGGAACGACGCCTTCTGGGGTGTCTGTGAAGGTGAGGGTTCTAACATGCTTGGCCACGTTTTGATGGCTGTAAGGAGTGAATTACGATACTCACGATGATATTACTAATTGTTTACTTTGCTGGTTTTATTCCAGCAGCACTAATTTTTAAGAGACTCTTACTTATTGATACTTCATCAAATATTGATGATGCATTCTGGGGTTTTCGGATATTGGTTTGGCCAGTTGAATTAGTTGGCGCAATTGCAGTTATACTGATGCTCGCTATTAGTTGGGTCATTGGAAAGATCAACGCCAAGATTTACGGGTGATTTTTTAGTTTCTTTTCATCTCGTTTTATGATAGAATTGCTTTATGATGGAAAATGCAAAATTCGAAAATTCTCTGATGGTCCAAAAGGCTTTGGCGTTTGCTACTGCAGCGCATGCAGCTGTTGGTCAAAAGCGGAAGTACAGTGGGGATGACTACATTGTCCACCCAATTCGAGTTGCTTCTGGTTTGATTAATAATGTTCCTTGGGCTACAGAAGAAATGGTTGCCGCAGCTCTGTTGCACGACACTGTTGAAGATACTGGTGTGACAATCGAAACTATCACTTCAGTATTCGGAGACGAAGTTGCAGAGTTGGTGGGTTGGTTGACAGATGTTAGCAAACCCGAAGATGGCAATCGTGCAATACGCAAAAGTATCGATCGAGATCATAGCGCTCGTGCGCCGGGGTGTGCACAGACTGTTAAAGTTTGCGATTTGATCGATAACACGATTGATATCTCTGCACACGACAAGAACTTCGCTAGAATATACTTGAAAGAGAAGAAAGCTCTTTTGAATGTGCTGCTAGATGCTGATCCTGAAGTCCTAAAGTTGGCTTGGGAAGTTCTAGAAGCCGCTAGTAAAGCGGTTTACAAGTGAAAGCGCTGGTTTTAGCTTTAGGGCTAGCCAGCGTTTTCGCTTTTTCTAACGCACAGGCGCAGCCTTATCCAAGCGGTTCATCAATTTGTAATCTTGACCGAAAATTAGTAATCCACAACTTGAAAGAAAAGTATGGAGAAACCCTAAAAGGGCGCGGTGTTTCAAAAAATGGCGCAGTTCTCTATGAATTTTTTCTGAATGAAGAAACTCAAACGTTTACACAACTAATGACGTTTTCAGTAAACAATACGACGTGTATGTCAGGTTCTGGACAATTCTGGGAAACTATCGTTAAAGAAGAACTCAATGAACCAACTTAAACGATGCAAAGTTTGTAGTAAACGAAAAGACAACGTTGCATGTCTTTACGCTGACTGCCCTCGTAATAGACCCGGTGGTCTAATGATCTGGATTTCTGTAGCAATATTAGTTGTTGCGGTTTTTGGAACTTGGCTCGCAGCGAAATTCTTTGCGAGTTGATATGCGCAGTTTCATCAAAATCGACGACAATATTGTAGACGCCGAACGGGAAAAGCGTATTTTAACAGGTCGACACAAGCCTAAGCCGTACAAAGAATGGCGAGAATTAACGTTTGACGAGCTCGTTTATTCTAAGCTTAGAAGCCATTACATTATCCAATTTCATAGGTCTTTAGAAGAGTCACGAAAACTACAGCGAGTCAACATGAATAATCATGCTTGTCAGATGTTTCCAGCATTAGCAAAAAAGCTTGGTCTTAAACCAGTTGAAAAGCATGAATAAACTCCCGCACAGTGTTCTGAGTAAGATCATCGTAGATGTTATTGGTGTAGCTAATGAACATCTGATCGTGCATAGATTTTCTGGAAATAAGCCTTCAGTTCTTTACTACGAAGAAGATCTAGAAGATCCAGAAACTTGGAGAATTTTGTATATGGGCGCAGATGATTGTTGTGACATGAAGCGTCGAGAAATCGAAGCTGAAATGATTGCAACTGCTGTTCTTGATCAATGGGATAAACGATAGAATGAAGACTGCTAAACACGTCGTTCTTGGAATAGAGAACCACATCAATCGAGTTCATGGCGGCCCTGAAGCTGCTGAAAGAAAGCAAGCTTGCCGCGGTTGGAATGATCTTACAACTGTTATTAGAGAGTCGATCTCATTAGATACTCTTGTTCCAGAATACGATCGAGATGATGTTTTAGAAGCTCTTAAAGCGCGTCGGGAGCGGCACGGTATGAGCGACTTAGCTTGGTTGATGGGAGCAAGCTTCTATAATATCGAGAGAGCGCTTGGAACTGATTCAAATTTGTATACAAGACACTTCTTTGATGGTATAATGCTAATTGAAAATTTCTATAAGGAGAAGGTTGTTGAAACGGAAACGAAGGGTACTCTAGAGGAAACTTACAAATGAAAGAGAAATTTACGCGGACATCAACTTACGCATCGGGCGGGATTACACCAGACGAAAAGATCGCAATGGATGCACATGCGAAGATGTGGTCCTCCCGCATCATGCGTACTGACCCCATTGAAAAAGACAAGATCGTTCCCGTAATCGAGGGGCTGTATGAAGCAGCGGGGCTGAAAAAGCCACGTGTGGTCTATGCCCCTTCGCCATTCGTTATGGCTATGGTAGGCGGTTTCGCTGCTGGCATCTGGCATATTCGCAAGACCCATGATTTGACCGCCAATGTGGCCGCCGATGCGACTGGCGCTGCGACTGACTATGCGACCAGGGCTGCGACCAGGGATGCGACTGGCGCTGCGACCAGGGTTGCGACTGACTATGCGACTAGGGATGCGACTGACTATGCGACTAGGGATGCGACCAGAGCTGCGATCACCGACGCGGTTGACTATGCGACTAGGGATGCGACTGACGCTGCGACCAGGGTTGCGACTAGGGATGCTACTTGGTCTGCGACCGAGGCTGCGACCTTAGATGCGACTGGCGCTGCGACTGACTATGCGACTAGGGTTGCGACCGAGGCTGCGACTAGGGATGCTACTTGGTCTGCGACCAGGGTTGCGACCAGGGTTGCTACTTGGGCTGTGACTGACGATGCGACCAAGGCTGCGACCGAGGCTGGTACTTGGGCTGTGACCGAGGATGCGACTGGCGCTGCGACCAGGATTGTGACCAGGGATGCTACTTGGGCTGCGACTAGGGATGCGACTGGCGCTGCGACCAGGGTTGCGACTAGGGATGCTACTTGGTCTGAGACCGAGGCTGCGGCCTTAGATATGACTTGGTCTGCGACTGACTATGCGACCAGGGTTGCGACCGAGGCTGCGACCGAGACTGCTACTTGGGCTGCGACTAGGGATGCGACTAAGACTACTGACGATGTGACAAAGTTCCTGTTA
>Ga0222673_1000432_pt1 | contig 19661 bp, 18 predicted proteins | sample AntAcemetagen801_FD_179845 | JGI IMG/M metagenome (GOLD analysis project Ga0222673, IMG submission 179845) | Saline water microbial communities from Ace Lake, Antarctica - #801 | ecosystem: Environmental > Aquatic > Non-marine Saline and Alkaline > Saline | place: Antarctica: Ace Lake...
AACAGCCAGGAGGTTGGCTTAGAAGCAGCCATCCTTTAAAGATAGCGTAACAGCTCACTGGTCGAGAGTCCTTGCGCCGAAGATGATCGGGGCTCAAGCATATTACCGAAACTGCGGATTCGTACACTTCATTGAGAGGAATGTACATTAAAGAACATGTGGTCCAGACGGTACGACATCCTTCATAAGGTTGGATTTCCAGACGTCATAGGATACTGAAATTCCAATAAGAACCCTCGGGTTAAGCTTCGGCTTCGGAAAATCAGATTAAAACCTTCGCAAGGGAGGTGCCGCATTGATTATCTTCCGTCTTGAATAAGACGGACTTTCAATGAAGTGTACGAGTGGTAGGAGAGCGTTCCATTCTGCGATGAAGCCAAGGGGAGACCCGCGGTGGAGCGTATGGAAGTGAGAATGCCGGCACAAGTAACCGCAAGACGGGTGAGACCCCCGTCCGCCGAAATACCAAGGTTTCCTGGGCGATGGTGATCAGCCCAGGGTTAGTCGGTCCTAAGCCGATCCCGACTGGGGGAGGCGATGGATAGTAGGTTAATATTCCTGCACACAGTATTCGTTCCGATGGAGGGACGGAGTGTTGTACTTAAAGCATCTTATTGGATTGGTGCTGGAGCTATGAGGAGGTTAGATAGGTAAATCCGTCTAACAATACTCCGAGTAGAGTCTGAATGCGCGGCTACGGCCAAGCAAATTTAAGGAGCACGCTTCCGAGAAAAACTTCTAAGGTAGTACGCGTACTGTTCCGTACCGCAAACCGACACAGGTGGTAAGGTCGAGAAGACCAAGGCGAACGAGTGAGAGGTCCTTAAGGAACTCGGCAAAAAAGCGGCCGTAACTTCGGGATAAGGCCTGCCCTCATACCTTCGGGTATCAGAGGGCCGCAGCGAAAGATTTCCTGGCGACTGTTTAACAAAAACACAGCTCCCTGCGAACACGTAAGTGGATGTATAGGGGGTGACGCCTGACCAATGCCGGAAGGTTAAATATGGATGGTGTAATGATCTTCGGATTGTTATGCTGGGCTATATAAGCCCCGGTCAATGTCAGCGATAACTATAATCGTTCTAAGGTTTGGTGCATGTAATTACGTGCACCAAAGGACTGGAACGATTATGGGTTAAACAGCCCAGCCACAGTTACCTTGCGTACAGTAATGTGCGCATAGTCCACATGTAACCAACAAGAGACCAAATGTTACAGACCCCACTTTCAGTAATGAGAAGGGTTAAGATAGAGTCCTATTGTGCAAGCAAATATGGAATTATAGAGCGCAATTCCTTGTCGGGTAAGTTCCGACGTGCACGAATGGCGTAACGACTGGGAAACTGTCTCAAGGACCTGCTCGGTGAAAATACAATCGCGGTAAAGATGCCGCGTACCTGCAGTTAGACGAAAAGACCCCAGGAGCTTTACTGTAGCTTCGTATTGGGGCTGTTGAATTTATGCGTAGTATAGTGGGGAGACTTTGAAGCATTTCTTTTGGGGAATGTGGAGTCGCAATATGAAATACCCATCTTAATTTTGGCAGTCTCTAACCTGGTGGATCAAATCCATTAGGAACAGTGCGTGGTAGGCAGTTTTAGTGGGGCGCTACCCTCCTAAAGAGTAACGGAGGGGTCTCAAGGTCAACTAGGCGCGAATGGAAACCGTGCCGATAGTGCAATGGCATAAGTTGGCTTGACTGTAAGGCGTAGATGCCGAGCAGACGCGAAAGCGGAGCATAGTGAACCGATGGATCGCTTTAGATGCGTCCGGAGATTACCCGATAAAAGTTACCCTGGGGATAACAGGCTAGTCGTGCCCAAGCGTCCATAGCGACGGCACGGTTCGGCACCTCGATGTCGGCTCGACTTATCCTGGGGCTGGAGCAGGTCCCAAGGGTTTGGCTGTTCGCCAATTAAAAAGTCACGCGAGCTGGGTTTAGACCGTTCAGATTCTGTAAGAATCGGCATTTGAACCGTCTAAGTCCACTCTTAAACGATATATTGAGGAATTTTCAGTCTACAGATGAGCGAACGAGAGTCGTGCCATGCGTGCATGAGTATGACCGAGTGAGCGAAATCTGTATCAAGTTAAAAACTTGATATGAAAGAAAGAATAGAACCAACCATCACGGCGGTGCACAGCAGTAATGTTGTGTAACAAGCTAACTAATATCGGTAAAACCCTACGTTACAAAAGCGGGGTAATACCGAGGGAAGTGCATTGCATGCCCGTAGAGACTACACGTTAGACTTCCATACAAATTTATTTTTTTGGAAGATGATATAGTCCGATACTCCAAGTAATTGGAGAGAACACATTGCGTGAGACAGGTTGGTCTCCTATCTACTGCAGGCGTCGATATTTGACGAGAGTTGTCCCTAGTACGAGAGGACCGGGATGAACGAACCTCTGGTCTACCTGCTGTCACGCCAGTGGCATCGCAGGGTAGCTATGTTCGGAATGGATAACCGCTGAAAGCATCTAAGCGGGAAGCCAACTTGAAGATTAGATATCATTAAGTCTCCAGAGAGATGATCTGGTTGATAGGCACTAGGTGGAAGTCCAGCAATGGATGCAGCCGAGGTGTACTAATAAGACGTAATTCCTGCGAGGAATGCTGGACGTCGCTGTACAATTTTTAACAGTGTATGTGTGAATGATTGTCGGACACGAAACGCAAAGCGTTTCGTGTCAAAAGTGTAGAATATGCAAACTTGAATACTGTGAAGTGTTGGGGCGTGGCAGACGTGGTTATGCTGCAGATAGTCTATCTGTATTATGGAGGTTCAACTCCTCCCGCCCCAGCCAACCAATCTCTGTTCTTTAATTTTATTGAGATTGGTTTCACTTCACAGTATTCAAGACAATAAAATACCCAAGATTCGTATGAATTTTGTATGTTGGTGGGTTAGCGTCGGGGGTACACCCGTTCTCATTCCGAACACGGCAGTTAAGCCTGATCGCGCCGATGGTACTTCTTCGGAGGAAGAGTAGGTCACCGCCAACATACAGCATTTATGCTCAGAATCTTGGGTGTTTTTTTGTATCTAAAATTTGAAAAACTTGAAATAAAAAAAGCCGCGCGGTTGTTGCCGCGCGGCGTGTCTTTTGGAGAGGGTTAGTCAGACTCGCTCGTATGCCAATCGAGCTTTCTTCCCGGTGGCGTTGATGGCGGGTAAGTGTTCGAAACGTGTCTCCATCTCGAGAGCTTCTGCAGCTTCCTCGAGTGCACGATCTTCCGCTTCCATCACTTTCCAGACCTCCTGAGAAATGTAATAGTCATCCATCCCGAGGAGGTTTGACGGCTGTCCGTTCAAGGAAAAGTCGTCGTTGTAAGGTTCTTCGACGTGACTGTTGTAGTCCATGTCATCCCGCCAGTAGTCGTCCCGTCCGTCAAAGTAGTCGTCATCATCGAGGAGATAGTCGATATCCGAAAAGAGACCACTACTTCCATTTTCTTGGTCGAAATCGCCGTTTTTGTAGGCGAGGTCGTTCCTTCGAAATGCCTCGTCATGCTGTTCGATGAAGCTGTCTACATCCCGTTCGCTCATGCTGGCATGTGCGTCAAGGATGCTTTCATCGGCAGAGAAGAAGACCCAAAACTTGTCCATCTGACGACGGGTACCTTTCCGTGCTTTGCGAATCTGACGATGTCTCGACAGCTTCACTCCATTCAGGCGCCCATGGCGCCCGTGGGATTCGCCCCAGTAGCCACCGTCCCAGAAAAACCTCTCTTTTTTCGTCATTGAGAGAAGCAGGTTTTGGTGTGAAGGCAGTTGCTCGAGCTCATTGAGTCCGAATTTGTCGGAGGGTTCAAAGTCGACACTGCCCATATCATCGAAGTGAACAATGGGTTCGTCATAGGTGACTTTTACCCAACGTTGGACGACGAGATCGAAGTCTTCCTGGTCTCGAGACCAGTAATCGGCCGGATTCAAACCAGCCTCAACTGTGGTGCGATTAAAGTCATCGTAGTCGTCATAGCTTGTGATGCCGTGACGCTTCGCAAGAAGCGAGTACTTTTCTTCCAACGCTTCACAAGGAAGGGTGTCGTACGTGTCGTTGACAAAATGGTCTGGGAGACCGTCGATGTCAAAACAATTATCTTCATCGCCGTCGATGCCTTTGAGTGTCCAATTTTCAGCCGAAAGACTGGTGGGGTCACTCGCTATCTCATCGATTGGGACGAACTGGCGTTCGTAATTGATGGGGAGGTCATGCCATGCCGGATCATCATAACCCGGCGTTGACGAAAGAAACTGACCTGTAAGTGGGTCGCGACTGGGGGTGTCAGTCCCGTCAAAAATTCCGTCAATGCGAGGTGTATAGCAATCAGACATGATAGTTCTCCTGTTGTTAAAGTTCGAATTCGGATTGAATAATCACATATTTATTACTATAAGTCAATGAATAGAGCTCATTTATCCATGTTTTGAGTCTTATATTTGGTGTCTCTTTGTAAGAAATTTGTTTTTTATGCGTCTTAGGTGTTGGAACAGAACAAATAAACAGAAAGAGGTATGTACGTGTCCAGATACGATATTGGCAAAATTGAAGACACTCTTGAAAGAGAGTCTGGAGTCTCAAAGATTGGTTTAACCAGAGATCCAAACAAGTCGTATGGAAACTCAGTTTCCTATCTATCAGTGGCGGTCGTCGTTTTTGTAGTTGTGATTGCTGCACTTGCTTCCATTTATGGACCAAACAATGATCACTCTCCAGAAACTGTTCCGGTGAGCCTGACAGTTTCGCCCGGTTTGGCATAACATTTGTACTGCGTAGTATAGCCGCATCATTGAGAAATTCTTTGATGTGGTTTTTTGCGTATAAGTGTGTGTATTTCCATTGGAGTGAGGTGGTACAATACATCTATTATGATACGACCGTGGGCATTTTGGCGTCGAGTAGAATACGGAACAGGCTTTGGTGTTTTTTGGATTTTAGTATTTTCGTTTATCTATGTGCAGTATTTTTATGCGGCACCCACCTGTTTTGATGAGAGTCAAAATGGAGAGGAGCGAGGCGTTGATTGTGGAGGTTCATGCATACGCATGTGTTCCTTTGAAGTTACAAAGCCAACAGTTGCTTGGGCACGAAGTTTTCGTGTATCAGACGGTCAGTACAATGCTGTCGCGTATCTTGATAACAAGAATAAAATTGCTGCAAGTCCTGAAGTCGCTTACACCTTCTCACTCTACGATGAGCAGGGTCTCATAACCGAACGAAGCGGCACGACAATATTGCCGCCAGACAGTTCGTATCCAATTTTTGAGTCGCGGATTGATACAGGTGGTCGTGTGCCGCTACAGACCTTTCTTGAGATTGGGCCAATAGATTTATGGCTTCCTGCTGAGGCTGCGGTGCAACAATTCACGGTGACCGACCGAAAACTTACGGGTGTTGACGCGTCACCACGACTCGATGCAAAACTCTATAATAATTCACTTACAGCAGCTGATCGAGTTGAGGTTGTCGCAACTATTTTTGATCGTGACGGCAATGCACTTAATGCATCACGAACGTTTGTTGATAATTTTGATGGCCGCACAGAAGAGACGGTTGTCTTTACGTGGCCTGAGCCGATCGCTAAGACTTTGAAGAGTTGTGAGGTGCCAACTGATATTGTGCTCGCACTTGATGTTTCTGGAAGTATGAACAACGATAGTGACAATCCGCCTGAGCCGATTACGTCAGTAAAGAAAGCTGCCGAATCATTTGTAAATCGTTTGGGCAAAAACGATCAAGTGAGTCTCGTCACATTCGCTAGTGATGCGGTTGTGGCAAGTGAACTTACTTTAGCTAAAAGTAACGTCGGTGCGGAAATTGCGGCACTTGCGATTGCTCCTGTCGAAGAAACTGGAAATACCAATACGGGAGATGCGCTTCTTAGAGCCCACGAGGAGCTTACCTCCATACGACACAGTGTTGAGGCACGGAAAGTACTCGTACTCCTTACTGACGGCCTTGCAACGGCTCCAGAAGAGGAGCCTGAGGCGTACGCTGTTGAGGCTGCTGGACAAGTGAAAGCGTCTGGCATTGATATTTATGCAATTGGCCTCGGTGAGCAAGTTAATATGGATTTTGTGCGCTCTCTTGCAACAAATGAGTTACAAGCATATCGAGCGCTCGGTACTGCTGACGTTAATCGCATCTATGAAACAATTACTTCTGCAATTTGTGAGGAGGGTCCAGCGGTCATCCAGATTGTGCCAAAAACCAAAGCGGCATTTAGTACTCTCCAGTGATTTTCTCTATCTTCGCTTTAGCATCGATAATGTCGTAAAATAGCATAATGCGAACGCTACAGTCATTATTTTCAGGCTTCGATATCATCCTCTTTAGTGCTGCATTTCTGTTGACGCTCATGGGCTTGATTACCATGTATTCATTTGAGACAGATAATTTCTATTTTCATCGCCAAGTAGTTTGGATAGGAGTTTCTTTTCTTGTGATGTTACTCGCAATTATCCCTGACTATAGATTTTTGAGAGTAGGGAATGCGACATTTTTTTTATATGCTTTTTTTCTGGCACTCCTCATTCTTGTGCTATTTATTGGTGAAATTACACTTGGTGCACAAAGTCGTTTTAACTTGGGATTTTTTTCATTTCAGCCTTCTGATCCTGCCAAAATTATACTTATTGCGGTACTTGCAAAATATTTCTCTAAGCGGCATGAGGTCATTGAAGATTTTAAACACATAATTATTTCTGGCATATACGCCCTTTTGTTTTTTGGACTTGTGTTTATCCAGCCTGATTTTGGCTCAGCAGTGATACTTTTCTTTGTGTGGTTTGGGATGATACTTGTCGCAGGTATAAAAATTCGGCACCTGGCACTTGTCTTTTTGCTTGGTGCGATTGCGTTTGGGGGAATGTGGCAGTTCGGATTCCAAGATTATCAAAAAACACGTATTATGACTTTCCTCGACCCTCTTTCTGATATTCAAGGCGCTGGGTACAATGCCTATCAGTCTACGGTCGCCGTTGGTTCTGGCGAGCTTATTGGAAAAGGTGTTGGGTACGGAACACAGAGTAAGCTGCAATTTTTACCTGAATACGAAACTGATTTTATTTTTGCGGCATTTGCTGAGGAGTGGGGACTTGCCGGAGTTTCGTTATTATTTTTTCTTTTTGGTGTCGTTATTTGGAGGCTGCTTTATTATGCAACTAAAGCAGCGACAAATTTTGAACGTTTGTTTGCCACGGGCGTTGCGGTACTTTTCATTAGTCACTTCTTTGTCCATATTGGAATGAACATCGGCCTTTTGCCCGTGACCGGAACAACAGTCCCATTTTTGAGTTATGGCGGTACACACTTGATAACTGAATTTTTAGCTATCGGCATGGTCATGGCGATGGCAAAATATTCAGGAACCTACTTTGATTCACCAGATTTACAAATACTTGAAGAGTAGTTGCTTAATATAGGAATTCTGTTTCAGTGATCATCTTTGAAAGTGAAAAGGTTTCTGCTACGTCATGATGCGTTGCAGCAAGTCGATGCCGTAATTCTTTGTCTTCAATAAGTGTACGGATGGCATTGGTGAGTGCAGGTGTGTCACGTGGCGGAACGAGGAGTCCATTTTCACCACTGGTGATGATATCAGGGATGCCTCCGACATCAGTTGCAACTACAGGCACTCCTGCGTGACCTGCTTCAATGAGTACGTAGCCAAACGCTTCAGATTGTGAGGGGAGCACAAAGAGGTCAAAAGCAGGAAGAAGTCGCGCCGCATTTGGAATTGTGCCAGTAAAGAATACATGCGCTTCCAGACCGAGATTGCGAGCTTGCTGCTGCAATGCTTCTTTCTCTTGTCCATCATGAATGATGACAAAACGAACATGTGGAAATGTCTTGGTAATCGAGGCCATGGCATCTATTGCGCGATTGAGGCATTTAGTAGGGTGGAGTTCTGCAATGGTGCCAATCCAGAAATCACTGTGAAAATCAGAAAGTGAGGCTGTGTTGTTAGTCACTTTTGTTTCAATAATCCCTCGTGCGTCTTCACGGTACTTCATGGACAATGCTTCTCTGCCAAGGTGAACGACCCGTATTTTTTTCTTCACAAAAGGTCCGTTCATATCCGTTTTTACGCCGTACGAAACTGCAATGGTGGTGTGAGAAAAAAGTACCGTACACCACTGGAGAAATTTGATACTACGCTTTTGCCAAAGCGGTCTGTCTTCATTGAAGGCCCATCCGTGTGCAGTAAATAGTACCTTTGGAATACGGAACAGTCTTCCAAACAAGGTTCCAATAATTCCTACTTTAGAACTATTCACATGGAGTACGTCCGGCTTTTCTTTAAACAGTATACGGATGATATCTAGAGTAGACCGGAAGTCTTTCAAAAAAGAAACATCACGCTGTAGTCCTTGAATCCGAATTATTCTGATGCCAGCTTTTTGGAGTTCTTCCACGAGAAGACCATCGCCACCAAGTGCAACAATAGGTTCATACTTTTCCGAATCAATATGTGTAGCTAAGTCATATACGTACTGCTGAGCACCGCCCCAGTCGCTTTTTGTAATAAGATAAAGAATCTTTCGTTTTTTCTGCATAACTTCAATAATATAGTACTTTCTCAAACTCTCAAAAGGTGTGGACCGATGCAGTATCTTGCTGTTAACCTTGCTAATTCGAGGGGTTTCTGTACGATATTTAGATATTGCCTATGGGAGAACGAAGTCGTGAATTACTGATTTTAATAACGGGAGACATAATCTGTTTTGTGGTTTCATTGTGGTTGACGCTTCTGGTGAGGTACTTTGCTTTCCCAAGTGGCGATCTCTTTGGTTCACATTTTGGTCCATTCATTATCCTCACGGGAGTATGGCTTTTTATTTTTTATATTGCAGGTCTGTATGACAAACATACAGTTTTTTTGAAAGGACTTTTATTTAGTCGTATTTTAAATACCCAGTTTGTAAATATACTCATCGCCTCACTGCTGTTTCTCATTATTCCATTTGGAATCGCTCCAAAAACAAACCTCGCCATATATCTTGTGGTGTCAATTGTGCTTATTACGGTTTGGCGTTTGCGACTCTATAATTATTTCTCTCCAAAAAGTACACATAAGGCCATATTGCTTGCTGATGGTGACGAGGCAGTTGAGCTTGTGGATGAGGTAAATAATAATGAGCGATATAATTATTCTTTTGTAAGAATGGTTGATGATAAAACTGCGCTTGAGACGTCAGACTTTGAACGAAAACTACTTTCACTCATTGAAAAAGAAAACGTTAGTATTATTGTTGCGAATCCTCGAGGTAAACATATTGAACGTATTCGGCCTGCACTTTTTGATTTAGCTTTTCTTAAGTTTGAATTTACCTTTTTAGATTTTCATAAAGTGTACGAAGATACATTTGATAAAGTAGCACTTTCTTCACTTGATTATGATTGGTTTATTAGTCATGTGTCGCAGTCAAAGAGTTTGGTGTACGAAACAGGGAAGCGCATTTTTGATGTCATAGGAAGTCTGGTATTGATCATTATGCTTGGCGTGCTCCTGCCGTTTATTGCTCTTGCGATTCGCATCGAGGGGAAGGGTCCTGTATTTATCACTCAGAATCGCATCGGTCGTCATAATAAACAGATTAAGGTTTATAAGATTCGGACGATGACTGTCAATAATTCAACATCGGGTACGTGGACTGATGAAGACAAAAGCAAAGGTAACCATGTCACAAAAGTTGGCAGCATTTTGCGTAAAACAAGTATCGATGAGTTCCCGCAATGTCTAAATATCCTCAAAGGAGAAATGTCACTCATAGGTCCGCGCAATGACATTGAAGGGCTAGGTCAGCGACTTTCAGCAGAGATACCATATTACAATATCCGCAATTTCGTGAAACCTGGGATTACTGGCTGGGCCCAAACGCATCAATATTACATGGGAAACAATATTAGTCCGCAATCATTCGAGGAAACAACAACAAGACTTTCTTATGACTTGTATTACGTTAAAAATCGCTCAATGTTGCTTGATATTGAGATTGCCTTGCGAACATTAAAAACGCTCCTATCCCGATTTGGAATTACAATTAAATTACCCCGATAATAATTATTTAGTACAGGGTTTGGCAACTATGTTAGAATCTGTGTTGTTAGAAAAGACTATATGGAACAAAAGACCATTTTTATTGTTGGAACAGGCTATGTAGGTGAAATGCTCTGTGACCAGTTTTCGAAACGTGATGACGTACGGAAAATAATAGCACTTGATAAAGAGCCTAAGTCAGATTTTTTGAATGGCATAGAGAAGGTTGAATATGTGCAGCACAATATGGCTGACGATGGTTGGCAAGAGATTGTTTCAAAATATGAACCCGATACTGTGATACATACTGCGTGGCAGATTCGGGCGATGTATGGCAAACCGAAAGAGCAATGGCGCTGGAATGTTGAAGGCTCAAACAAGGTCTTTGATTTTGCCCTCGAACTACCTTCAGTTAAAAAGCTTGTCTATTTTTCAACTGCTTCTTCATACGCTGCACGAGTTGATAATACATTTGAAAAGTATTTTACAGAAGCTGAAGGTTTTAGAGATGATAGTTATATCTATGCACATGAAAAGAAAGTAACTGAAGAAAACCTTAAGTCAAAGTTTGACCAAGCTAAAAAAGAAGGAAAGGTTGTGCCGCAAGTTAGTGTTGTGCGTCCAGCAGCGATTACTGGACCGCGCGGAAGATATATGCGCATTCGTTTCGGACTACAGTCGGCCCTTCAAGGTAATCTAAAAGGTGGTTTTGTTAACCGTGTAGTGACACTGTTAACTTCCTATGTTCCCGCTACAAAAGGGTGGGTGCGACAGTTTATCCATGAAGATGATGTGAATGACATTGTACAAAAATTTACTTTTGATGACATGGACTGGGAATATAATGTGTTCAACATCACGCCAACTGGTGAACCGGTGTTTGCAAGCGATATGGCAAACGCAGTGGAAAAAAAAGTTTTACCGATAAAGCCATGGATGGCACGTGTTGCATTTTGGTTTTTCTGGCACTCTACACGAGGAAAAATTCCTACGTGTCCAGGAAGTTGGAGGTTCTATTCGTATCCGGTGCTTATGAGCGGAGAAAAGCTCGCAACAGTGTATGTGTGTGCGTATAAAAGTAAGGATGCATTCCAGTATACTGACGGGCGATATCAGGATTGGGTTCCTGCTGAGTTAAGAAAAGTAAAAAATTTTTAGGAGTAAAAATGACTGTCAGCATAGCTTCCAGTCATTTTTTTGGTATACTGGCGCCCATGATTGTAGATGGTAAAGCTATAGCAGTTGATATCTATCGAGAGGTACAAAATCAAATTAGTCACATGGAGACAAAACCTCATTTGACTGTTTTTACGTGCGCTCCAAACTTTGAGACTCAGAAGTATTTAACATTAAAGTCTAAAAAAGCCCATGAAGTAGGTATCGGTATCACCGTCATTGAATTTCCAAAGGATATTACAACCGAAGAAGTTGTGACCTCAATTACAAATGCGCGCATGCAAACAGACGGCATGATTGTGCAGCTCCCATTTCCGGAACATATTGACGTTGATGCGGTGCTTGAAGCAGTTCCGCTAGCATATGACGTTGATGCAGTGCATTATAATGGTTCTGACCATAGGATACTTCCTCCAGTTGTGGGAGCTATTAGCGAAATTGCGAAAAGAAATGATATCCTTTTTGCGGCACAAAAAGTGACAATAATAGGGAGAGGAAAGTTGGTGGGAAAGCCAGCTGAAATATGGTGTCAGCGACAAGGAGCACAAGTCAAGACTTTTACAAAAGCCTCAGGAGACATTACGGAAGCTACAAAAGATGCACATATTCTCATCCTTGGCGCTGGCCACCCATACTTAGTTAGGCCTGAGATGATTGCTCCCAAAGTTGTTATTTTTGATGCGGGGACATCTGAGGATGGTGGAATGCTAAAAGGTGACGCTGACCCTGCGTGTGCAGAAAAAGCAGCATTGATCACTCCAGTTCCTGGGGGAATTGGACCCATTACGGTAGCTATCTTGTTGCGTAATTTAGTAATTATCTCATCACGTCAATAGTAAAGAGCGTAAAGAAATGATATAACAACACCAATAGTTTCAATATATGTCAAAAGAAAAAACACAAGATGATAAGGTTGACGGATTAATTCGTGCATTTCGTGCTATCGGAGTACTTGCGGTGAGTTGCTTTATTGCTTTTTTTGTATACACAAACACAGTTTCTGAGGATGCAAAATACCCTTTCAAGTTGGGACTTGATTTGGCTGGCGGTTCGCACCTAGTGTATGAAGCAGATGTCTCAAAAATTGCGCCAGAAGAAGTGTCTGGGCTGATGGATATTTTACGTGATGTAATTGAGCGTCGTGTGAATGTGTTTGGTGTATCGGAACCGATTGTGCAGGTGGAACGAAGCAGTATTGTTGCAGGTGAACAAACAGAACGTCTAGTCGTTGAACTTCCAGGTGTCACGGATGTTGCTACTGCAGTGGAAGAGATTGGAAAAACACCACTCCTGGAGTTTAAGCTTGTGAATCAGGAGGCGCTTGCTGCACAAGAATCACTTGCGGGTATTGAGGCAAATAATACTGCAACGACTGGATTGAGTGTTGGTAATATTGAAGTAAATGGCAAAGCCGTTGGAGAGCCGTATCTTGATACAGGACTCACTGGGCGGTATCTCGCTAGTGCTTCTCTCGAGTTTGCGGGGGGAAGCGGGGGGCAGCTCTCAAATGAACCTATTGTTTCGATTGTGTTTAATAACGAGGGGGGAGTTCTGTTTGAAAAAATCACTCGGGAAAATGTTGGAGAAAATCTCGCAATTTTCCTCGATGGTGAAATAATATCTGCTCCGCGAGTCAATGAAGCAATTACGGGAGGAAGAGCTGTGATATCTGGGGGATTTTCACCAGATGAAGCTCGGTTGTTAGCACAAAACTTGAATTTTGGAGCATTGCCTGTACCAATTGAGTTAATCAGTACTCAGACCATTGGCGCATCCCTTGGTGTAGATGTGCTGAATAAGGGTGTGACTGCAGGACTCGCAGGAATTGGGTTTGTGATTCTTTTCATGCTGTTTTGGTACCGGCTACCTGGATTGGTGGCAGGACTTTCTCTCTTTAGTTATGTTGTTATTATGCTTGCACTTTTCAAGCTTATCCCCGTCACACTCACGGCAGCAGGGCTTGCAGGGCTTATTCTCTCTATTGGTATGGCAGTGGACGCAAACGTGCTTGTCTTTGAACGTATGAAAGAAGAGTATAAGGCGGGCAAAAATAGTAATGAATCTGCAAAGATTGGTTTTTCACGAGCTTGGAGTGCAATCCGTGACGGTAACATTACAAGTCTTCTTTCAGCACTGATTTTGTTTTGGTTTGGCACCTCGATGGTAAAGGGATTTGCTTTGGTTTTTGGAGTCGGGGTCATTGTTTCAATGCTTTCCGCGCTGTTGCTTACGAGAACGTTACTTCTTGCATTGCCGTCAGTTAAATTATCGGACAATACGCTTCTGTCAAAAATGTTTGGCACTGGGTTTAACACAAAAAAATAATAGTTATGTTCGCAATACGTTATAAAAATATATTTATTGGCATTGGACTATTTGTTATAGTCGGTTCTCTTTTGATTGTAGGGATGCTCGGTTTACGACTTGGTATTGATTTCACCGGAGGTGCGTTAACGGAGAGTTCTTATGTAGAGCGGCCTGCAAAAGAGGTGTTTGAGACTAAGTTAGACACTTTAAATTTAGGAGGCTATTCTCTTCGTGCATCAAATGATGACGCTGGACGTGATGGGTACATTTTACGAACGAAAGACTTGACTGAAAATGAAAGAGTTGCCGTTTCTAAAGTGATGACCTCTGAAGGTACTGATGCAGAAATAACACGCTTTACCTCAATTGGCCCCGTAATCGGTGAGGAACTTAAAGACAAGGCTGTTTGGGCAATCCTTGCAGTTTCGCTTGTCATTATTCTTTTTGTTGCTTTTGCATTCCGCGGTGTTTCATATCCTGTCGGATCATGGATGTATGGAGGTATTACTATTTTTGCACTCTTGCATGATGTACTAGTGCCAACTGCGGCCATGTCGCTTCTCGGTTACTTTTTAGGTATGGAAGTGGATGTTTTATTTGTGATGGCACTTTTGGCAGTATTGGGATATTCAGTGAATGACACTATTGTGGTATTTGACAGAGTTCGAGAAAATCTCATGCAATTTAGACAAGAAAAAAAGACTATCGTAAAAGTAAGTGGAGGGATGGAACGTGAAGAGGTAACGTATGTTTTGACAAAACCTTTTGCAGACATTGTCGGCATGTCAGTATCTGAAACACTTGTGCGCTCTATAAACACTTCTTTTACAACAATGCTAGCGCTTACCGCACTCTATTTCTTTGGGGGTGCAGTCACACAGACATTTGCTCTCGTATTGCTTGTGGGGGTTATCGCTGGAACGTACTCTTCAATCTGTCTGGCAAACCCACTGCTGGTGTATCTTGCTGAACGAAAAAATATTAAAACGACTTTTTCTCAGTAATGCAGATTGGTTTCCTTGGAAAGGGTGTTTTTGGGTCTGCCATTGGTTCACTGGTTGAGGCAAATGGACACCTTCCTGAGTACGTAGATGTTGGTGATGTGTTTGAACAGTCACCGGAGGTGCTTTTTATTGCCGTACCTGTGCAAGTGCTGCGTGATGCGCTTGTAACGCACCAGACGTCACTTAAAGATGTTCGCCTCATTGTGAACTGTAGTAAAGGTATTGAGGTAACGTCAGGGTTGCTACCACATCAGATTGTCGCTGATGTTTTGGGGAGGTCTCAGTACGTCGCAGTTTCAGGACCATCCTTTGCACACGAAATACTCAAAAAAATGCCAACGTCTGTAAGTATTGCAGGGAATGATCAAAATTCCGTAGTACAGATTGCCTCATTACTTCGTCGTCCCTATTTTATACTTGAAGAACTTGGAACAGTGTTGGAATTAGAGCTTGCCGGAGCCATGAAGAATGTATATGCACTTGCTTCAGGCTACGTTGCTGGTAGTGGGGGAGGTGAAAATACACATGCGCATGTACAAGTTGTTGCGCTCCGTGAATATACAAAACTTGTGCATGCACTTGAAGGGAACTCAGACGTGGTGCGCCCCGGAGTAGTTGGTGACCTGATTTTAACTGCAGGTTCAAAGGAAAGTAGAAACTACCAGTTTGGATTCGCACTTGCAGGAGGTAAGGATATTCCCCGCTGTACCGCAGAAGGAGTTGCGACCTCTGAGGCAATACAACTACTTGCCAAGCAAAACAATGTCACGTTGCCATTGTCTCAGGCGATAGAAGGTCTTGTTAGGCAGGACGCAACAGCACATGACCGCTTCTACAGAGCCCTCGGGTTTGCGCTGTAGATACTAATTTTGCCCTTGATTTTCAATAGCTTGAATTATATTTTTTTGTTATTATGCCGGCATGATAATAGGAATTACTGGAACTGATGGCTCAGGAAAAGGCACAGTTGTAGACTACTTGGTAGAACATGAAGGTTTTGTGTTATATCATGCGCGGAAATTATTTATAGAAGAGATTGAGAAACAAGGCCTTGAAAATAATCGTGCAAATATGCGTATTGTTGCAAACCAGATCCGTAAAGAGTACGGCAACGATGCAATTATTATTCAATTTTTAAAACAGGCAAATGAACGAGGGGATAAAAAAATTGTCATTGATTCTATACGTGCACTCGCAGAAGCAGAAACTCTCAAAAGATTAGGAGGTATTTTACTTGCAGTTGATGCAAATCAACATCTTAGGTTTGAGCGTATACAGTCTCGCCAGTCTTCCTCAGACCAGGTGACTTTTGAAGAATTTCTTGAGCATGAGCAATTAGAAATGAACGACCCTGATCCGAACGGTATGCAGAAGGCGAAAGTAATGAAAATTGCAGACCATACCATTATGAATGGAGGAAGTTTAGAAGAGCTTCACCGAAAGATTGAAGAGTTTTTGGGTATGGTTCGTTAATAGCTGTATATGATGAGTCGCAACAAAAAGCAGTATCGTACGCTAGCATATATAGTTTGAGGTAACGAAAGATTCTTTGCGTGCTACAATTTAGCTACTTAACATATAACATTGTATAAGTCATTATGGATTTTTTAAATTGGTTTCTTGACCCGGTAAAGAATCAGTACGCTGATTTTGAAGGACGAGCAACGCTTAAGCAGTATTGGATGTTTGTGCTCGTGTCGGTGCTCATATCTATTGCAATCAGCATCGTTGAGTATACGTTGGGAACTATCCTATTAGGAACTATTTTTTCTCTTGCTATTTGTATTCCAAATTTAGCTATTGGTGCTCGAAGGCTTCATGACATCGGCAAAAGTGGATGGTGGCAACTTATAGTATTGGTGCCAGTAATTGGATTCATTGTGCTGATTGTATGGCTTGCACGTAAGAGTGACGCTGGACCAAATAAGTATGGAAGTCCAAAGGGATTTAGTGTCAGTGCACAAGCCCCGGCTTCGTCGATAGAGTTCGAAAAGCTTCCGACTGATGAGGAAAATAAGCAAGAAGTAAGCTAGACTAAATCACAAAAAAAGCCGGCACTTTGTGCCGGCTTTTTTTGTGATTTAGTCTAGTTATGAATTTTTGTCCCCGTAAATGGCTTCCCGCTAAGATAGTTCTTCAATGAACTGAGATTCGTTCCGTCAATTGATGCTACTTCAATATTTTTTGCCTGAGCTTCTTTGGCTGCTACCGGGTCGAAAGGAGAGTTGAGTCCCGGTCCCCATTCTGCGGGAATGAGTTTTCTGAACTCTTCCCAGGTGATGTCTTCAATCTTCTCGGCATCAGGGTTTTTCTTAGGATCTTCAGTATAGACGTATTCAATGTTTGAAAGATTGATGACTTTTTTTGCACCGACCCTGTCTGCAATTTGTACTGCCCTGAGGTCTGTGCTTGCTCCTGGTCTATATCCCGCTGCAATAATAAGCTTTGCACTTGTAGGTATGTCGAGCACGTCATCAGGGTTGGTGACCATCACACGGTGAGCAAGGTTTCGGAAGATGGTCAGGAGCAGATGTCCGTTTAGACGTGTTGCATGAAGCCCGAGCCAGTCAAGGTCTTCGTTCTCAAGTTTTGCTACTTCTGTTGCAGCGTCTTGGTAACGGCGAGCAGTTTTACCACCTCCAGCTATGATAATAAAACGACGGCCATTAGCCGTTTCAGTTTCGATGAGATTTTTAAGAGATGATAAAAATTGAGTATCAATTTGGTCGGGAACAATGAGTGATCCCCCGACTGACATTACTATAGTTTCTTGGTTGGACATACGTGCTCTATTTTATAGCTTAATACGCTAATGTCTATGAATGTTTTGAACTAGTTTTCTCGTTAATTTATTGGGCAATGTATATGCACTTTGTCCATATTGCTAGATAGCAGAACCGATGGTACTGTGCTGTGGCTGTCAATCAAGGCAGCGGTAAAAAAGGGAATTTCAAATGAAAAAAAATGTTCTTTCCATCGCAGCAGTGCTCGCTGCATTTTCGCTTTTCGTGGCACCCGTCATGGCAGCCGGATTCACTTTCGATAATAACCTCGAAGGCGACGCAGAGGTTGAGTGGGACTTCACCGCTACCGAATCTAATGATGAGACGGTCAGCGCTGGTGCCAACTACAACTTCAACGGCAACGCAGGTACCAACGGCAACGCAGTTGCTGAAGGTCAGTGGACTGGCGTCGGCGGTGTCTTCCTGGAAGCCGCTGGAGGATATGGTCTCGCGAACAGCAACACCTCCGGTACCAACTACGCTGAAGCAGGCTATGCTTCGGGCGCTCTTTCGGTAAACGGCGGTTATGCTGCTGACCAGCATGTCAACGGATTCATGTCCGAGATCGAGTATTCGGGCCTTGCAACGGCTGGTGGTGCCGGCAGTGTTGAAACTGGTCTGACGTCCGGATGGGAAACTGTCTACAACAACTCTGGCTCGGGCGCTGGCTCTTACGAATTCAACAACAGCGGCTCGTCCGACTTCACGCTGGTTCCGTAAGCAATTACCAGGCTCTGAATTGCATGGCTGCCAACTCATGTTGGCAGCCATTTTTCTAACAATGATGTGAGAAAGAGAAAAATTCTCCTCACGAACTCCAACAAAGGGGGTGAGAAATTGAATAAAATCATATATATGATTTTGGGAAGCATGTTGGTGTCCACAGGCTGTGCCACTACAAAGCCTTTGGCAACTTCACATAGTTATGTTTCTCCTGATAAGATGCACATGGGGTTTCAGATTTCGATGCACACAGGTGTACCGAATACTCCGATTCAAACGGTTATGGTTGTTTATCATAAATATGACAAGAAGCCAATTGCAATCGTTAATGGTCAAACTAAAACCATGGATGAAAAGCTGTTTGACGATTTGCTTGAAATTGCTAAGCACTTTGGTGCGGCCGCGATTACCGGAGGCTTCATGATTGAGGCCGCTAAGTCTGGAGTTGACTGTCCAGTGGCAGAAATTTGCGGCACTCTTGTGCAGGTTGCAAATCAGGCTGGCGCAAACGCAGATTCCACTGCGAACAGTACACAGCAAAATTGACTAATCCCACATGTTTTACAACATGTGGGATATTTTTATTGAGAAATTGTTTAGTGTGAATGTCAGTGTGACTTTGTATATTTATATTTTAGAAAAAAGTTGAGTGTGCTGACTTATGAACGTAGTATAGATCAAAGTGTTGGTGCGGTAAGGTATAATCCATTGCATATGAGAATTAGTAGGGGAACGGGAGTATTGGTGTTAGTTGTGATTACGGTTGCTATCGGCGTTCTCGTTGTAGGTGCTTCGTGGTTCTTTGTGTCACATAAAGATTTATTTTCTGACCAAAAAAAGCGCTCCGAAATACAGCGTATATATGCATCAGCGCGGGTGTATCATCAAAGATTAGATTTTTATGATGGAGCATGCGCCGATGTCGTTGCTGGTTTAGATTATGACTGCAATGATTCTTCAGGTAGCTTTGCAAGTGAGGTGTTACTTTCAAACGGTAGTTATTATTGTACTGACAGTACGGGTTTTATCGGAGAAATAGCGAGTTCAATCCAAGGTATGACAAGTTGTGAGAAGGAGTAAGTAGTCTCGCAACTAAAGAACAAAATACATCCTCAGGCAGGGGTTGCGATTTTTTTCGATATCTGTATAATAGCGGGCACTGTTTGGGGGTGAAGTTGTGCGCCTTTTAAGTGCGCACAAAAGTATGGGTAAGTTCTTACTTTTACTTCACTTCAGAGAACGGATGTTGCTTGAAAATTGAATACCTTCTAATCAATCTGACCATTATGGTTGGTTAGAAAATGTACATGGTACATAAACAAATTGTTTATGTACCAGTACGCATCACAGCAAGACAGAAGAAGTCATTGAACTTTCTTTTGTCTTATCCTTTGGATGTCTAGATTAGTACGCGCACTGAAGTACAGCGCGGAAATACATTTAGACGCAGGTAAGCACATTGCGAACTAAGAATGAATTTATTCATTTTTATTTCACTGAGCTACCTGTCTTAACTTAGAGTTTGATCCTAGCTCAGGGTGAACGCTGGCGGCGTGGATGAGGCATGCAAGTCGAATGGGTTTAGACCCATGGCAGACGAGGTAGGAACACGTAGGT
>Ga0222673_1000438_pt1 | contig 19520 bp, 15 predicted proteins | sample AntAcemetagen801_FD_179845 | JGI IMG/M metagenome (GOLD analysis project Ga0222673, IMG submission 179845) | Saline water microbial communities from Ace Lake, Antarctica - #801 | ecosystem: Environmental > Aquatic > Non-marine Saline and Alkaline > Saline | place: Antarctica: Ace Lake...
ATGCACGTCCGCCCCAATTCCTCTTCAGAAAAACGTGAAGAAGTGCTGAAAGAGTGGCACAGGAAGCAATTAAAAGCTCAAATTCCAGACTTAATTGAAAAGTGGGAGAAGATCATCGGAGTAAAAAGTAACGACTGGGGAGTGAAGTTGATGCGCACGAAATGGGGTGCATGTAATCGAGAAGCCAAACGTATTTGGCTTAATTTAGAATTAGCAAAGAAACCTACCATCTGCTTGGAGTACATCATCGTTCACGAGCTGGTGCATCTACTTGAACGCAATCACAATGATCGCTTTATTGGCTACATGGATCAGTTCATGCCCAAATGGCGCTTGCATCGGGATGAGTTGAATCGATTGCCAGTGGCGCATGTGGATTGGGGGTATTGATAAATTCTAATGTCATGTTATACAACCTATATTTTAAAAACCAATTAGGATCATTCAATCTTATGGGTGTTAACGAAGATAGACTTCAAACCATAATTCAAGCTTACTTGATGGGTGAAAAGAAGATCACTTTCGCTGGAAATATGCACTCCATTGATAGACTATTCGAATTCAAAATATTCACTCATAATTTTGAACTCAATCCAAAAGACGCTTATAAGTTTGCAGTCTCTAAAGGTCTTTCACAAAGTGGCGTTTTTAGAGAAGAATTTTTACCGCCAAAAGTGTTGGAGCAATTAGGGAAAGATGTTACAGAACAGTTCATTGGTGATTCAGGATATGGAGAAGTAAGAAAAAAGCAAAAAGATCAGGTGAACAACAAGCATTTCGTTCATCTTGATAGGCTTAAGGAATTGGAGAGTATCAAATCCACTGAATATGACCTTGGTCGACTATATAGGCTGTGTGAAGAGTTAAATGATAATTACAAGAGGGGTAACTATTTAAGTGTGGCAATGCTTGGTCGAAGTATTCTTGATCATGTTCCACCATTGTTTGGGATGAAAACCTTCAATGAAGTTGCTAATAACTATGGAGGGAAAAGTTTTAAGAAAGCGATGCAACATTTGAATACTACGATGAGAAGTATTGCGGATATCTATCTGCATGAGACAATAAGAGTAAAGGAATCTTTGCCAAATGAAAATCAAGTTAACTTTTCTCAAGACCTTGATGTCCTGCTTAGCGAAATTGTGAGGATGAGTTGAATCGTCCGCCAGTGGCGCTTGAGGGGGGTAGTAAATAGATATTATGAATAAAGCAAAAACCTTATCAATAAATACACCAGTGTCATCAAATGATGGAATCTGGGATTTTAGTCACCTCAAGGATACAGCAAGAAATATTCTTACCAACTCAAATAATAGTGAACTTTCTTTTCAGGAAGAGTCTTTAACTGAAGTGCTACTTCTTGAAATTGCTATGAAAAGCAATCCATGTGAGGTCAAGGTGTTCGCACATACTAAACCTGCTGAATCAAAAACTGGAGCTGATTTAGAGCTTTGGGTTAGAAGGGATGGCGGTTATGTTGGCTTTATAATTCAAATGAAAAAGTCAAATGCCATTGGGAAATTCAGAGGTAACGAAGATCAATTTAAAAAATTGAATAACTATACTCCCTATGAGTTTGAAGAGAATAATGAGGTTCATAGGACTCAAATCCAAATGATACCCGTCTATGGGTTTTATTCAGTCCAACATGGAATTGAGTTGGTATCTACCCAAAACGTTAATATCTCGGTAAGCTCATTTTCTGGGTCTTCAAACCGTCAGAATATTGAGAATTTCCTTTCTGAACTCATCAGTTCCTCTGGACATTCTTCAACCGCTGTTGAAGGATTACCTAAATATTTGAAGGGGAGTATTGGGACAGTTAATTATGCAATTGTCAAAGACATCATGCTGAATTTTGAAGAGTGAAGACAGCGATTAATTGTCGCACAAATTCCAATTTATATCCTTCAAATTAGCTGAGAGTCGAAGCCTATTCTTTTCCATGTATAAAGCCTCAATCGCATGTACACATATTTGCCCTTCAAGCATCAAAGATTTCAGCTCTGTAAATGCTGCTTCGGCTCTCTTTAATTGCTCTTCGATTATGAAATCGTGATACCCGTTGTTCCTGTTGCTGAATTGCTTTAGAGGACGTTGTGTCTTGAAGTTCCAGTGCTTGGGGTTAATGTTCAATAATGAGTCGAGTCGGACACATTGCAACTCGCCTTTAGTGATGTTTCTCCATTCATATGGAAGGTAATGCACTTCGATAGCGATCCGAGAAGAAAAGGGGGTGCTGGTGGGTAATAAGACAACATTGGTTTGCATCCAATTAATAACGTGTGAAGAAGTAAAAACCTAAAAATCTAAACTGGATTAGTGGGTTGAGAATTTTACCTGTAATAGCATTGAGTTCATCTCTTTGAGTTCACATATAGAATCTACCCTCAATTCCACTATCTTTCTGATACAAATTCAACGTACAAATAATGGCTTGGGAATTTGATGGTGATGAGTCCGCTTTCAATGAATTTATTGGAAGTGATCCATGGGGCAATGATTCAAGTTCAGCTGGTGGATACGGTGAGTCATTTCCTTATGAATTTGAAGTGTTTGGGAAAAGTTTGTTTTTAGAAAAGGCTATTTGGGCTTTGAGAGAAAAACTTGACTACCCCAACAGGACTTTTAATTCCTCAATTCCAGAAGATATTAGCAGTAAAATTAACTCTGAGCTTAGTTTTGTTGAGAAGGCTTATGCTTGGTTAAATTACAATTACTTAGGAGATCGTGAACGTACGCATTACCCTACTCATGATGAACCAGAGGAGTTTGATGGCTACTGGCATGAACCAGAGGTTGATTCGCTAACGATACTTTTAAAAATGGTTCTCAAAATTGATAAGTACCTCGATCAGAAATATGGGATGGAGATGGGGGCTTCGAAACCTGAATTTGCAAGACTCAATTTTACAGAACCAAACTTCATAGGCAAAACTTTAAAGTCTGAAGGCGAGCTATCAGTTCTTAAAGTAATTGAAGATTCTGCCTCTTTTAATTCCAATGGAAGTCACCAGAATTTTCATTTTGAAGAAAATGCTTGCGAGGCGTTTGGTCTTTTAGGTTTGCTTTATGCGAACAAGCCAATTAAGCCATACTATCCGAAAGATTTTGTTAACCTTCACTCTGATTCTTCAATCCGAGAATATTCTTTGATAGAACAAGGTGTTAGGACATTAATCGATAAATATGGTTTTGCAGGTAAACTGGAGTTTGAAAGGGCAGTTGTTCATGATCAAATGAGTATGGATTCTCCAACTTATGGTCGCCTTATTTATACTGGGACTGACGGTTCTGGTTTTAATCTGTTTCCTGTCTACAGCCCTTCACATTTCAGTTGTTTGACTACGACTGAGTATGAAGGGAAACTTGAACAATTAAGGTCAGTTTGGGCAAGGAGAACAGACATGGGGCAGGACGATTATGGGTATGGAGACCTCGTGAAAGAAGAAATCACCAATGAGGCAGTAAGAAACTTGGCTAATACAGAAGATGGTGGATTGACATTTGTTGAGTTTGTTAATTACTTCAATTGGGAGGTCTCTTCAGAAGAACTGGCACTGTTTGTTTCTAAGTTGAAGCAAACATTCTCCACACCTGTAGAAATAGAAATAGTGCTTCCTAAAACTTCAATAAAGAAAGCTCAACTTGGGAAGTTAACTGAAAAAGAGACTGGCAATGAAATAGGGTTGAACTTCCAAATTCAGAGGTTATTGTACCATGAAAAAATGGACTTCTATCCTATGAAAATTGAAGTCTGCAAAATAAGAACTGAAAGCCCACTGGAACAAGTCGCTCAAGAAGGTACAACCTTACTGAAAGCTTTAGGATTGAGCATAGAGGATGACACAGTTTAATCGCATCACATGTCGATATTCTTACAAAATGGGAGAAGAAGAAGAACCAATAGCTGAAATTAATAAACACCCACCCTTTCCTTTTGGATAGGTTGAAATGAAATCCTTAATTTTTAGAGAAAAAATGTGAGGGAGGTTGGGTACTCGCTCTGGCTTGAATTCTTTTTAGCGGCTTATTATTGATACGCTAATTTAGCCCTCTGAATTAGGGTGCAAAATTGAATACCCCTCTGGAAGTGGATCATGCTGCCAAAATGGTTTCTCTCCCCTTTGAACAGCTTCGATAATCCTCTCTGTCTCGTGATAGATTTGTGGGGCAGCGTAGTAAAGCTCCCTGTCATATTTATTAAAGCGATCATCATCATCTCCCCAAAGGTAAAGTGCTTCGGGGTCGGCAATTCTTCCAAGAAACCCTATCCTCGTGAAGATTGAATCTATAATCTGAGTCACTTGTTCCCTTCTTTCAATGGTATCAGCCACCAGAATACTATCATGTTTGGTAATCGCTGGAACATCCTGTTTAGCCAGCTCTCCCAAAATTAACTCGATAAACAAATGTGCTTCCACGTTTTGAAGTAATAAAGCCAATCCATTTTCTTGCTCTTCTGTATTAAACAGCTCTTTCGCCTTAACCAAATGTTCTTTAAAAGAAGGGAAACGTTCATTGATTCCCCCCATGTGATCAAATTTGTTCGTTCCTTTTCCGAAGAACCACTTTAGAACTACTACTTTGGCTTCACCACGGCTAATTCCACTTTCATCTGCTATGAATGAATAAATGTCTTCGTTCTGAACAAATTCCAACATAGATTTAATCGATGAATCATTGGATTTGAGCGCTTCAAGTTTCTTTCCAACCTTTTTGACCTTCGGGTATGCCGAATTTGCAAGACTCTCAAGAAGTAGTGAATTCCCGAGGATAAGATTCAATAAAATTGTCGGCTGACTTGCTTTTAGATCGAAACTGACCAAATGATGTCCTTCAAGTTTAACGTATCTGAAGAGAGGGGAGTTTAAATTTGTGAAATTGGAGGTAAGTCTTCCATTCGACTTGCTGATAATTGTATTGAAGTCCTGATTGACGAGAGAATGAATTTTATTCTTCATGAGGTTAATTGAACGGTCTCTTTTCAGGGTCAAATATTGATTTCGGTCACTAATAACCAAATCACCATCCTCTTCAATCAATAAGTATTTATCTTGGGTTAGTAGTCTTTCGTATTTCTTTCGCCACCAGTTCAAATGCTTCTTTTCTGGTAGAATGATCTCTTCGATTCTTTCACTTAAAAACAACAACTTCGAATAATGTCCTTTTGTCCATTGAGATTGAGCAAATTTGTTTAATTCGTCTGTTGTTCTGGCTATTCGGAATCTGGTAATTCCTTGATAGGTTTCACCTCGCACCAGTTCGTAAGTGAAAAGCAACTTATAGTAGTCATTCACTCTTACATCTAAATCTATTTCTTGTGAAGTCTTTAAGAAGTGGTCAATGACTTCAGGAAAAAGTTCATTCAAACAAAGGTCATCTGGAATATCAAGGGTATAGGGTTTCCAATTCGTGGAAATCAGATAGCGTTGCGGGATGCTGTATTTTTTAGGGATTCCTATTTTGGTCTTTGTCGTTCTGGTGAACGTGTCATTAACTTCAAAGAGTTTGTTTTGTTGATGGATCTCACCTTTTACACACCTCAATTCTTTCCTTAGCTTTTTCAGGAAATGATCGGAAAAGCCCTTCTGAAAGTATGTTTTGGACAAAGGAATTTGTTGATCGAAATAAACTGCGTTGGTGCTGGATTTGTATAAAATCAAAGCACATAGTTTACATGCATAGTCAAGTGAAACCCCTTTTAAGTTAAAAGTGGTTGAAGCATCAGCAACAAATTCGTGAGGTATATAAGTAGTGATAGTCAAACAACTGTTTAACGTATAAAACACTAATTTGTTGCAATAAACTCCTGAAAAGGCGGGTATCCTTTTATTAGTGGGGTGGTTTTTAAGAAAAGAGTAAAAACTATGAGTGATGCATTACTAAAAGAGTGGGAAGAATCCCACAGATTAAAAGGATTAGACTCCACAAAAATCTCAATTGATGGTGTTCTAAATCGTGATAAATACAACTCAGAAGCTGGATTGATGTTTGTTCTTAAAGACACAAACAGTAAGAATCGGGTCGACTTGATTGACTTGCTTAAGGATGGTGCAAAGTATCAGATGTGGCATGCTGTAGCTCGATGGGCAGCGGGGATTCTGAATGACTTCCCAGAGTACGATGTAATCAATGACTACGAAGTCATGAAGGATGCACTCCATCAAGTTTCAGTGGTCAACTTGAAGAAAACTACTGGAGGTGCTTCGGTTCATTCTTCTTCGGTGACAGCGTTCGCTCACACAGACAGAGAATTATTGTTGAAACAGTTTAGAATGATCAACCCAAAGCTAATTATTGCTGGTGGCACGTTTGAGCAACTCATTTGGCTTCTTGATTTGGACATTGATCCCATAGATGTATGGAAGCCTGCAAAATCCAGAATAATTGATGCATGGGTTGTTCCATGGAGGCATCCGAATAGGGTTTCTAATTTGAATTCTTATGAGCAGTTGAAAGAGCTTTTCAAAGAGACTAACATGAGTGTTGGAAGGCAGTAAACTGGAAGTATATGAAAGCAAGTGAATACTATCAAAAACGACAGTTAGAGATTGTTCAGTTCAGTGAAAGAGTTTATCATGAGTACTTGAGGCATAAAGCTTTGAATGGAGCATTGTATGAAGACATGATAATTAATTATCTAAGAAAGGATGTTCCCGAATATTGCTTTTATAAAGGGCAAATTAACGAAGGTGATCAAAAGATTTCAGCGCAATTTGATGTTATTGTCTGTAAAAAAGGTACTGAGCAACCATTTTTCTTAGAGAGTATCAACCCTTATGTTGCTCCTGTGAAAATGGATCAAGCATTGGCTGTGATCGAAATCAAGAAGTGGGGTCAGCCGTCCATGATCCGAAGCAATGGATCAATTAACGAGGCGTATAACAAATTCAAATCTCAATATCCAAAGTTGAAATATTTCTTTTTAAGCATTCGGTTTAAAGATAGAAAACGTTCAATCCACAACAACTGGGAGCAGCTGCAAGAAGAACTGAAAACCGATGGGTCGTTTTGCTTCTACGGCAGAGTTGACGAAGATGCTCCTGAATGGAATTTTCCATGGAGAGATGAAATTATGAAACGACACGATAAATATGGTGGGCAATATGAGTCGCTCATTTATACGCTAAAGTCTCTTTAATTAAAACCTCGAATAAAATCATTTTATAAAGACATGGGCTTGAAGGATTCAGTGTATCAAAAAAAGTACTTGTGAAATTCATCTCCATAAACCCTGCTTTTTGGAGTCTTTTTGCGTTATCGTTCTGTATCACGAAAACTTAGAACTTAAATTGATACACCTTGGGAAAAATGAAAGCCATAATCTTTGCACGAGTTAGTTCCGATTCTCAAAGCTTCGACCGACAAGTTGATGATTTGATGAAAATCGCATTGAATCAAAAACTGGAAATTGTTGCAACAATAACTGAAAAAGTTTCAGGTGGTAAAAAGAATAAAGAACGAAGAGGAGTTCAAGAACTTTTGCATCAAATCAAGAGCTTGAAGGTTCAAAAAGTCCTTGTTAGTGAAGTGAGTCGTTTGGGAAGGAACACAATGGAGACATTGAGATTGGTCGAAGAAATTCATGACAGCGGAGTTTGTATTCATTTAGCAGATTTAGGCATGGACACTCTTGATGAGTCTGGCAAACAAAATTTACACGCTGAAATTGTGCTACACATGCTTTCTCTTTTTGCGAAAGATTGGCGAAGAAACCACTCTGATCGGGTGAGGAGTGGTCAAAAGAGAGCGAAAGAGGCGGGGGTTAAATTCGGTCGACCTGAAGGGGTTGAGTCTTCTGGTAAATTCATGGCTAAGCGCAGACAGTTGGTTCAAAGTTTTAAAAGAGGTGAGCAATTGTCATTGAGAAAAAGAGCAGAACTATATGGGGTTTCGGTGAATACCGTGAGCAAAGTGAAATTGCTCCTCCATTCGGGTACTAAATGATAAGATCTATAATAATAAGTGTTCATCAGTAATACATTGAAGATAATTAGTTGCCATCCTTGTTTTCGAACTAAAAAACACTTCTTCCGCAATGATTATCATCTTACCTCATCAATCATAGAGCAACTGATGTTGTGCTGTCTTTGGTGAGGCAGTAACTGATGGCATAGAAAGATGGTTCTTGGATGCCGATGAAAACATTGAAGAAATTTTTCCTCAGCCAAATTGTGAAGATATTGAGATCAACTCAGATATGAGCAAGGATTTATCAGATGCAAGTTCAGATATTATTGATCTGTTTTAGTTCGAAAACTTACCTAAATTCAAATACGATACAATACAGCCTTTATTAAAACTGTTTATCTGTTACGGTGTTGAAGAGGTAATTTTACCCTATCAAGGACATACTTGTGCGCTCTTTTTTTGCTTTGGAGAAGTCGCAAGCAAATCTCATTGAGGCTGCTATAAACAGATTTAAGGCTTTAAACCTACTGTTATATTATCACCTATTTTACAGTAGTCTTTCAAAGCTTAATAAAAGTTGAATTATCGAGATGAATGAAGAATCTGTCAATTAGCATGACAGTAATTCTTCACCCGATCTGGGGGATTAGACAAGAAGTTTATTATGAAAAAAATAACAATATCGAGTCTGAGAAAATCTATGTGGTAGTTAACGTATCCATCAACAATTGATGTAGGAAAATTATTTATTAAATGAAACACCAAGAATAGAGTAAATTCAATCCTCACACTCAAGGGTGTCAAGTAAATCGTGCAATTTACTCCACTGTTCACTACTTATTTCACCATCATCTTCCGCATCATTAATGAAGCCCTTTATGTAATTACGTTGTAGACCGCATAATTCAAACTTCCCCTCCCAAAGCATACCGTTTGCTTTTAACTCCCAAGCATCATCATAGCATTCACAAACCCTTTCTTGATAGGCTTCTCTTAATTCACTTTCGGTTGTTATTGAGTTACATGAAAAAAGCATTGTTGCTACCCCTATAAATAATGTGCTGTTTAAAATTTGTGCTATACTTTTCATTATTGAGTCTATTTTTTTCAATAATACTACTTTATGTCTGTATTGTCAACACACAGGATTATTTCTTTCTGGTCTTACGAGAACAGCTCCGAAGATTTTCTAATTCTATCTTGTAGTTCTAAAAGTTCTTTTTTTGTATAAATTCCCGACAAATCACCATCCGTTTGCTGAAGATGTTCAGGAATTGAAATTGAATAGAATTCTTGCTCTTCAAGAAATTGGACATCCAAATTAAATGAGTTCGGTGGTCTTTTTAGCCAGAACTCATGCTTGAACATTGCTTTTCCAGAAGCTTTATCTTTTTCGATGGAAAACCATTGATCCATGTTCAACCCAACCCCATTGGTGAAAAATTGATTTAGATCGCCAATCTTATATTTGATTTCGATTAGATAGTATCTAATCAGTTGTCCATCAACTCTTTTTTCAACCCAATGGACAATGATCTTTTCAATAAATTTGGTTATTATCTCGACTTTTTCTTTGAAGTAGTAAATCGTCTTTATTCCATTGTGCTGCCAATCATCAATATTGTTTGACAGAGCTATATTTCGCTTTTCAATCAGTTCAATTTTTTCTCTTAAAGCCTCAATTTCAGGTCTCAACTTTACGAGTTCAGGTTCTGCTTCTTTTGGTCTTAGAACTCCCATTTTTATGGATGAGACTAAATTTGAGACTTGCGAATTTAGGAGTTCCAACGCTGTGTTCAACTCAGCTGCTTTTGAAATCAGTCTGGAATAATTAGCATTCTCATCATGATACTCGCTTATAGCATTCTTTAAGTATGACGAACTGAATAAACACCTCCAGATAAAACTTTCAATTTTATCTATGTTTATACTTCGATTCCCACAATTCAAACTCCTTCTTTTGCTCATACAATAGTAAAAATGATCTTTTTTATCTTGTCTGGTCTTTCCATTGTAATTTGAGCCACATTTCCCGCATGTTATGACACCATTCAGCAGGTATTCATACTTTTTTGTTCCTCCAACAGATTTCGTATTCCTATTTTTGGATTTCAAGTTGAAATTAACCCTTTGCCAATAGTCATAAGAGAAAAGAGCATCTACTTCAAAACTTTTATCTTTTATTGTTTTTAAACCATAAAACATGCTATTATTCAAAATACCACGAACGGTATTTCCTGCCCACTTGAAATCTTTTCGGTTTATCACTTTGGAATCACGATTAAGATTCCTTTTATGCAATGTAACTTCACCCGTATAAGAGTTAAATCGTGTTGGAATATTTTCAGTGTTAAGTATTCCAGCGATTTTTTCCGTTCCAGAGCCGTTTAGCGACAGATTATAAATTCTCTTTACAATAATTGACTCTTTTTGGTGTAACACATAATAACCTTCCTTATCATAGGTATAGCCGAATGGAGGCAACCCCCAACCCTTTCCACTATTCACTCTTCGAGTTAATACGCTTCTAATCTTTTCACTTGTGATCATTACGTAATACTGATTCATCTCTGCTAATATTCCTCCTTGCAGTTGTACTTCCGCATTATGTAAATCGATGTGACCTTTTAGATGATCATACAATTGAACACCAAACTCCTTGAAACGACTATATAGATCAAAACGAATCTGATTATTACGCTGAAGTCTTCCTTCATCGAAAACCCAAACAAGTTCTATTTGGTTTTTCAGCACATCACTGTACAATCTTAAAAACTGAGGTCTCTTATCGGTAACTCCAGTGTAGCCTTCGTCAATATATAATTCGTAATCTAATTCATTGTCTTTTGCAAATTTGATCCCCAATAGCTTTTGGTCTTCAATACTTTTGTCAACTGTTTTCTTCTCACGACTAATTCTGCAATAAATACCTACTTTTTGTCTCGCCATTTTTTCTATTGTACTTTGTTATGCCATCGCAAAGACTTAAACGTAAAAAAAACAAAACTGTTGCAAATGAAATCGGCACAACTCTCAGAACATGAAGTGATTAATTCTAAAATTGCGGTCAAATTTAGAAAACAAAGGTTGGGTGGTTAGTTAATGAAATACATGTGCTTGGAGATAAAATGTAATAGACGGTTGAGTTGAACATGCTACAACTCACCTTTGGTTTAATTCTGCCTCATTATGGTGAGTCATTGAAGAAATGAAGTTTTCTAACTCATTCAATAGATTTTGGAAATGCTGAGCAGAGTTTCCAAAGGAATCAAGGAGTTCATCATCAATTTTATGCCAACCATCAACTTGTTTTTTGATAAAAGCAAAAACACTGGAAAACCCCTTTATTTGAAGATGAATGTCCAAAAATGGAATGTCGTAATTAAATTCAATATCCTTAAACCAATTAGGACTGCTTGATTTGGCAATCAATTCTCGAATTTCCTGTTGATTCATTGGTAATAGTTTCAGTTTAACAGAAATAAAGCTACGCAATCAATGCTAATAATACTCAATTCTTTATTTAGGTATTATCCACATTGTACGCTCAAACGATTAGCACTATTTTAGAGGAAAATTATTTCTCCCAATGGCAATCAAAAAATCAGACCTCTACTCCTCCCTTTGGGCTTCCTGCGATGAACTGCGGGGTGGAATGGATGCTTCTCAATACAAAGACTACGTGCTAACGATGCTATTCGTGAAGTATGTTAGCGATAAATACGGCAACCAAAGCAACAGCCTTATTGAAGTTCCGAAAGGAGCAACGTTTGAGGATATGGTGGCGCTTAAAGGACAGCCAGACATTGGAGATCGGATAAACAAGGAGATTTTACGACCTCTTTTTGCTGCCAATGGATTGGACGGAGCAATGGAATTGGTTGACTTCAATGACGATGAGAAGATGGGCAGTGGAAAGGAAAAGGTAGATCGCCTTTCTAACCTGATTGCCATTTTTGAAAACCCGTCACTCAACTTCAAGAACAACCGAGCAGAAGACGATGATGTGCTGGGTGATGCCTATGAGTATCTGATGAGACACTTTGCTACCGAATCAGGGAAGTCTAAAGGGCAATTCTATACGCCTGCGGAGGTGTCTCGTATTTTGGCGAAGGTGATTGACGTGAACAAGGCAGATCGCCCTTCTTTTACCGTCTACGATCCCACCTGTGGAAGTGGATCACTACTCTTAAAAGTGGCAGAAGAATCGAAGCACGGTCTTTCGATCTATGGACAGGAAAAAGACATCGCTACCAAAGGACTTGCCATCATGAACATGTGGTTACATGGATTTCCTGAAGCGGCTATTTCTGGGAAAAACACCATTGCTGACCCTCAATTTAAGGAGAAAGACGGTAGCTTAAAACGCTTTGATTTTTGTGTTGCCAATCCTCCTTTCTCCACCAAGAACTGGAGCAATGGCATCGTACCCATGGAAGATGAGTACAACCGCTTCATCGGCTTTGGTGAACCTCCCGCTAAGAATGGTGACTATGCCTTTTTGCTGCATATCATCGCCTCCTTAAAAAGCACGGGTAAAGGTGCGGTGATTCTACCTCACGGAGTTTTATTTAGAGGAAATGCAGAGGCTTCAATACGAGAGAACATTCTTAAAAGGAAGCTCATCAAAGGCATTATTGGTCTTCCAGCTAACCTCTTTTACGGAACTGGAATTCCCGCTTGCATCATCGTGATTGACAAAGAAAATGCAGAAGTACGAGAAGGCATTTTTATGATTGATGCTTCAAAAGGCTTTAAGAAAGACGGCAATAAAAACCGTTTGCGTGAAGAAGACATTCACAAGATTGTGGATGTGTTCAACAATCAATGGGAGCTGGAGAAATACAGTCGTTTCGTTCCTTTCAATGAGATTGAAAAGAACGAATACAACTTGAACATTCCTCGCTACATCGACACTCAAGAAGAAGAAGACATTCAGGATTTGAATGCTCATTTGAACGGTGGAATTCCAAACCGTGATATTGATTCATTGAGTGTGTATTGGGAAGTGTACCCTCAGCTAAAAGAAACACTCTTCTCACCACTTCGTGAAGGCTACCAGCAATTGGCAATTGAGAAAACAAAAGTAAAAGAAAGCATTTTTGAACACCCGCAATTCAAGGGGTACAGCGATCAACTCAAAGCGACTTTTGAAGCATGGAAGGCGGATGTGTACAGCACCTTGTCAAGCGTGAACGAGTCCACTGCTCCTAAGGAGTTCATCCATGTCATTGCGGAAGCCATTTTGAAGCAATACAGCAACCGTCCGCTCATTAGCCGATACACCATTTACCAGCACCTCATGGACTATTGGAACGAAACAATGAAGGACGATATCTACATGCTCATTGAAGACGGCTGGGCAGCCAAGGTGACCCGCATCATTGAAAAGAAAAAAAATGGCAAAGAAGTAGATAAGGGTTGGACTTGTGAGCTGATCCCGAAGGAATTGGTGATTGAGAAATACCTTTCGAAAGAGCAAAATACCATTGCTGAAATGGAGTCAGAAGTAGAAGCACTCCAAGCCAAGATCACCGAATACGAGGAGGAACATGGTGGAGACGAAGGAATGCTTTCAGAAGCCACCAACGACAAAGGCAAGCTGACGAAAACATCCGCTGCCCATTACATGAAGGAAATCAAAGGCGATGCTGAAGAGCGGGAAGCATATCAACTTTTGGAGGAGATCAAAAGCTTGTTTGAAGAAGAAGCCAAACTCAAAAAGGACATCAAAACCCAACAGTTTCAATTAGACAAAGCCTTGCTTCAAAAATACCACAAGCTGACTGAAACGGAGGTGCGAACTTTAGTCATTGAAGATAAATGGCTGGCAAAAATTCAAGACGATATTCAATCTGATATAGATGGGATTTCGCAAAGATTGACAGCAAGGATCAAAGAACTGGCTGAGCGATATGAGTCCACTTTGGGATCATTGAACAACGATGTAAGTGACTTTGAGAAGAAAGTAGAAGGTCATTTGCAAAAAATGGGTTTGGTATGGAGTTGACGAAAGAGAGGTATAAGAAATCTGATTTCGGACTGATTCCAGAGGCTTGGAGTTTACCCACATTAAAGGAGATTTGTGTCTTTCGAAGGGGTAGTTTTCCTCAACCTTATGGATTGCCGAAGTGGTATGATGACGTCCACGGGATGCCTTTTGTTCAGGTTTTTGATGTAGCTGATAATCGCATGCTTAAGCCAATCACAAAGCAGAGAATTAGCCAATTGGCTCAACCCATGAGTGTCTTTGTTCCAAAAGGGACAATAATATTAACCATTCAAGGGTCAATTGGAAGAATAGCACTCACCCAATACGACAGCTTTATTGATAGAACCCTTCTAATATTCAACAAGTACTTAAAGGAAATTGATAAACATTTCTTCATGTACATTGTCGAAAGACTTTTTGAAATCGAGAAGCAAAGGGCATGGGGTGGAACGATCAAAACTATAACGAAGGAAGCACTTGCAGATTTCAAGTTCCCCCTCCCCCCAACCCTCATCGAGCAAAAAGCCATCGCCACCGCCTTGTCGGATGTGGATGCCCTGATAGCCAGTCTGGATAAACTCATTCAAAAGAAAAAGTCAATCAAGCAAGGGGTGATGCAGGAGTTGTTGACGGGGAAGAGAAGGTTGGAAGGATTTGGTGAAGGTGTTAGTTACAAGAAGACTGAGGTGGGAGAGATACCTGAAGATTGGGGGGTCTTTCTTCTACCTGAAGCAATAGATTTTATTCATGGCAAAGCCCACGAGAAAGATATCGACCCATTCGGTAAGTATAAGGTGGTAAATTCAAAATTCATTTCTACTGAGGGCCGGGTTGTCAAGCGGAGCAACTTGAATTTTTGTCCAGCAAAAAAGGGTGATGTTCTTACTGTTTTGAGTGACTTACCTAATGGTAAAGCTCTTGCTAAATGCTTTTATGTGGATCAAGATGAAGTATATGCCGTTAACCAACGAATTTGTATTTGGAGAAGCAAAGGGGCAGACCCTAAATTCCTTCACTTGATTATGAATAGGAACAAGTACTTTCTAAAGTTTGATGATGGAGTAACCCAAACTCACATCCTAAATCATCACATTCATAAATGTCCTATCATTCTCCCACAGGACTTAGATGAACAAAAAGCAATAGCAAAGGCAATTTTTGACTTGCAAGCAGAGATTAATTCATTAATCCAAAAAAGAGTCAAAGTCCGAAACTTTAAGCAAGGTATGATGCAGGAACTTTTAACTGGAAAAACAAGACTTATCTAATGTACCAGATCGATAAAGAACATAATCAGATCAATCGCCTTGAGGAAAAGACTTTTTCGGAACTGGGCTTTAAAGAGAGGGAGCATCTTCAAGAATGGATATCGAAAGACCCTGCTTGTTTAGGCGAAGAACTTCTGATCATCCAGAAAGAGTTCGATGGCTTCCAAGAAACCAGAGAACGACTTGATCTGCTTGCTATGGATAAGCAAGGAAATTTGGTCATCATCGAGAATAAGCTGGATGATAGCGGAAAGGATGTCACATGGCAAGTCTTAAAGTATGCCAGCTATTGTAGCAGTCTGAGTAAGGAGGAAATTAGAAACATTTTTCAAAAATATATCAGTGATTCGGGAAAGGATGATTCAGCAGAAGATTTGATCGCTGAATTCTTGGAAGAAGAAGACTATGCAGAGGTACAGATCAATCATGGGTCGGCACAGCGGATTGTCATGATTGCTGCTAAATTTAGAAAAGAGGTTACCTCTACTGTGATCTGGTTAATGAACTTTAATATTAGAATGCAGTGCTTCAAAGTGACTCCCTTCGTGTTTGGAGATCAGCTTTTTCTAAATTTTGATCAAATTCTTCCAGTCAAAGATGCTCAGGAGTACTCAATAAGCATGGCTTCAAAAGCACAAGAAGAGATCGCCACTCAGGAGAATCTTAAGCAACGTCACCACCTGAGACTTGAATTTTGGGGAGAGTATCTCAAGAAAAGCAATGGAACTAACAGCTTATTCTCCAACATATCACCATCAAAGGATGCTTGGATTGGGATTGGAATTGGCATGAGTGGAGTCAATCTAAATTTGGTAGCAACCAAGAAATATGCGAGGAGCGAAATCTACTTCAATAGAGGGTCTAAAGAAGAAAATAAATTGTGTTTTGATTTTATTGCGAGCAAGAAGGAGCAGATAGAGCGAGAGTTTGGGTCGGAGCTTATGTGGGAGCGGATGGATGATAAAGTGTCTTGCAGGGTCAAAGCTCAGCTTGAAGGTGTTTCCATCTATAAAAAGTCTGATTGGGATGAAATGATCGATTACCTTATTGGTGTGTCAGAACAGATGGAAAAGGCGTTCAAAAACCCTGTAAAACAGCTTAATAAACGGATTAAAGAAGGGGATCTTAAAGCATGAGCGAAGTAGGCAAAACCGAACGAGTCACTCAAAACCGAGTGATCCAACTCTTTCAAAAAGAGCTGGGCTACAGCTATCTTGGCAACTGGGAAGAAGAGGTTCGCACATCACCAGTAGAAGAAGGCTTGCTGCGTTCATATCTTATAGAAAATAAGGGTTACTCAACCACCCTCGCCACGAAAGCCATAGAAAAGTTCCAAAGAGCAGTTTCAAGCATAGGAGACGGCTTGTATGAAACCAACAAAGAAATCTACAAGCTCTTGCGCTATGGAGTGAATGTAAGAGAAGAGTTGGGTGAAGCGAAAGAGAACGTTTACCTCATAGATTGGGCAAATCCTCAGAACAACCATTTTGCAGTTGCAGAAGAAGTGAGCTTTCAAGGAAGGCACAACAAGCGTCCTGATGTGGTGCTGTATGTGAACGGAATAGCCCTTGGGGTAATCGAACTAAAACGTTCAAAGGTTTCAGTTTCAGAAGGTATTCGTCAGAACCTTGATAACCAGAAAGAAGAATTCATTCCCAAATTCTTCACCACCCTACAATTGGTGATGGCGGGAAGTGATGCTCAGGGGCTTCGTTACGGCACTATTGAAACCACAGAGAAATACTACCTGAAATGGAAAGAAGAAAGTGATCGGGAGTTCGACTACACCTTGGACAAACACATTTATCAATTGTGCGAAAAGAGTCGATTGCTGGAAATCATTCATGACTTCATCGTCTTCGACAAAGGCGTTAAAAAGATTTGTCGTCCCAATCAGTACTTCGGCATCAAAGCGGCTCATCAAAGGGTTAGAGCCCGAGAAGGAGGAATCATTTGGCATACACAGGGTTCGGGGAAGTCACTGACCATGGTTTGGCTAACTAAATGGATCAGGGAAAATGTCACTGATGGCAGAGTGTTGATCATCACCGACAGAGAAGAGCTGGACGATCAGATTGAAAAAACCTTCTTTGGAGTAGACGAAGAAATCTACCGCACCAAAAGTGGTAGAGACTTGATTTCGACTCTCAACCAGAAAACACCTTGGCTGGTATGTAGCCTTATTCACAAATTCGGTAGACGCTCAGAAGAAGGAGATTACGACTCATTCATCAAAGACTTGAAAGACAGCTTACCCGCTGATTTCTCAGCCAAAGGAGAATTATTTGTTTTCGTGGATGAGTGTCACAGAACGCAATCAGGAATTCTACATGATGCCATGAAGGAAATCCTCCCGAAAGCCATGTTTGTTGGTTTTACGGGAACTCCTCTTTTGAAAAAAGACAAAGCCAAAAGCATTGAGATTTTTGGGAGCTACATTGGTGAACCCTATAAGTTTGACGAGGCAGTAGCAGATGGAGTGGTTCTTGATCTCCTATATGAAGCAAGAGATGTAGAGCAATTCGTAACCGACCAACAGAGCATTGATGAATGGTTTGAAGCAGAAACCAAAGGCTTGACTGATGTTGCCAAAGTGGAATTGAAAAAGCGCTGGGGCAACATGCAAAAGGTCTTAGGTTCAAAAGCTCGTCTGGAAAAAATCATATTTGATATTGTCAAAGATTTTAAAATCAAACCTCGCTTATCTACAGGAGAAGGAAATGCTCTTTTAGTGACCAGTAGCGTATATCAAGCTTGTAGGTATTATGAATTATTCCAACAAGCAGGGTTTCGAGAATGCGCTATAATAACTTCCTACGAACCACATCATGGAGATATAAAAGGAGAAGAGTCTGGAGAAGGCAATCCCTCGGAGGCAATCAAAAAGTATGAGGTCTACAATCAAATGCTTGGAGGGAAGTCGACAGAAGAGTTTGAGCAAGAAGTAAAAAAGAAATTCAAAGAAGAGCCTGCCAAGATGAAATTGCTCATCGTTGTAGATAAACTGTTGACAGGATTTGATGCGCCTCCAGCGAGCTATTTGTACATCGACAAAAGCATGCAAGACCATGGCTTGTTTCAAGCCATTTGCAGGGTGAACAGAACGCATGACGAAGGCAAGAAGTATGGATACATCGTAGACTATAAAGACCTCTTTAAAAGTCTCAAAAAGTCCATAAACGATTACACCTCAGAAGTGTTCGATTCCTTTGACGAAGACGACATAAAAGGTTTACTGACCGATCGCTACGACAAGGCAAGATCAGACTTAGATGATGCCTTGGAAAAGGTGATAGCGATTTGTGAACCTGTTCATCCACAAGACGAACCCAACTTTATTCGTTATTACTGCGGAAACACAGAAGATGAGGATGCCATTAAAGCAACTGAAGAGCGAAGAGTGGCTCTTTACAAATCAGTGGTCAAGTTGATTAGAGCTTTCACAGAAGCTGCCAATGAGATGCACAAATTGGGCTATTCAGAACAGCAAACAGCGAAGATCAAAGAGCAGGTGAAGTTCTATTCTGATCTGCGTGAGACCATCAAACAAGCAAGCGGTGATTGGGTCGATTTGAAAGCCTATGAAGGCGGCATGCGTCAGCTAATGGACATGTATTTGGATGCCAAAAGCAGCAGAAAGATTTCAGACTTTGAGAATAAGACCTTAGTGGAGTTGATCAGTTTCGTTGGAGAGCCACCTTCAGAATATCAAACGAAAAAGAAACGAGAAGCAGTAGCCGAGACCATCGAGAATAACGTTCGAAAAGTAATTATTGAAGAAAGGCAAACCAACCCGAAATACTTTGAGCGGATGTCTCAACTCCTTGATGAGTTGATCAAAAGAAGAAAAGAAGAGGCACTGGAATACGAACAGTACTTAGAAGAGATCAAAAAGCTGGCAGAGCAAATTAGTCAACCGACCTCCTCTTCCTACCCTGAAACATTAAAATCCAATGCCACAAGAGCCTTATTTGACAACTTAGGTCAAAACGAGAACATGGCGATTGCTTTGGATGCCGTTATACACACGACCAAGTTGGACAATTGGCGGGATGGAGGAATCCGAGAACGGAAACTAAAATTAGCTGTGTTAGCCATTTTGCAAGAAGAAGACAAAGCTCGCATTGACGAGATCATGGACATTATAAAGGCACAACGTGAGTATTAGTCAGGAACAAATAACGATCGGGAACTTGAGTATTGATGTCGTGCGAAAAGACATCAAAAACATGCACTTGGCGGTTTATCCACCTGAGGGTCGCATTCGTTTGGCAGCTCCTGAAAGAACAGATCATGAGGTCGTCCGTCTCTTTGCTATATCCAAGCTCAGTTGGCTGAAGAAGCAT
>Ga0222673_1000441_pt1 | contig 19416 bp, 15 predicted proteins | sample AntAcemetagen801_FD_179845 | JGI IMG/M metagenome (GOLD analysis project Ga0222673, IMG submission 179845) | Saline water microbial communities from Ace Lake, Antarctica - #801 | ecosystem: Environmental > Aquatic > Non-marine Saline and Alkaline > Saline | place: Antarctica: Ace Lake...
AAAATCTTCGTTGATCAGTGGTCAGCTCGAATGGAATATATTCTACAAAACACAATCCTCGCTCTTCTGGAATATCCAGACTCTACTCTGTTGGGAGTAAACCGAATGCTCTCCGATAAGATTTATCGCAAAAAGGTTATTGATAATATTACTGACCCGTCGGTAAAGTCTTTTTGGGTAGATGAGTTTCTTAAATATAACGAGCGCTATATGCAGGAGGCCGGTGACGCAATCAAAAACAAGATTGGACAATTTACCGCCAATCCAGTGATTCGAAATATAATTGGTCAGCCAAAGTCTAGTTTTGACATGAGGCAAATTATGGATGAAAAGAAGATTTTGATAATGAATCTGTCTAAAGGTTTGATTGGTGAAACAAACGCTAACCTTTTAGGTTCAATGCTAACAACTCGTATCTATTTGGCTGCTATGAGTCGTGCCGACCTTAGTCAGGCACAAATGAAAGATATGGCTAATTTTTATTTTTATGTTGATGAATTTCAATCTTTTGCCAACGCTACTTTTGCAAACATTTTATCGGAAGCTAGAAAATATAAATTAAATCTCACGATTGCCCACCAATACATTGAGCAAATGGAGGAGGATGTTAAGAATGCTGTTTTTGGCAACGTAGGAACTATCGTGAGTTTCCGCACAGGACCTTTTGATGCTGAGGTTCTTGAAACTATTTTTTCTCCTAAGTTTTACGCAGTAGATATATGTAACTTGGGATTTGCGCAGGTTTACTTGACGCTGATGATAGATGGTATTGGTTCGCAACCATTTTCAGCTGTGACATTGCCACCAATCGAACATCATGGAACTTCATATAAAGATATGATTTTGGATAGTAGTCGTAGCCAATTTGGACACCGCCGAGCTGACGTAGAAGAGCAGATCATGCTTTGGCATGCATCAGACACAGTTCCAAATAATAAACAGACTGATAAGAATGATAAACCAGTTGAGAGAAGAGTTAATAGAGATAGTCCTCCGGTAAAAAAAGAGTGGCCAAGAAGAGAGACAGAATCTAGGACACCAGATAGAAGTAGGTCTGAAGAGAAGCCTAGGGAAAGGTCACCAAGAAGAGACTCAGATTCAGGATCTTCTCCAAGACCTAGGACTGAAGAAAAGCCTAAAGATGTACAGCCGAGAAAAGAAAATAAAACGAATGAAAAAAGTTTAGAAGAACTGCGTTCAATATTAAAGAATATTTCTGGAAATAATGATAGGGATACAAAAAATACACCTCAGAATTCTCACTCTAGGAATGCTAAACCTAGTCCTAAACCACCAATAGAAAGTAAGCCTGAAGAAAATATCAAAGACAAGAAAGCTGACCTACAGAGTGCTCTTAAAAATGTTTTGCAAAGTGACAATAAGCCAGACCCAAAACCTACCAAGTCTGAAAGCGTAGAAAAAAAAGACTCTAATGATTTGAACCCACAAGAAATAGAAAGAATGTTGCAGGTGGGTAAAGACGAACAACAACCATATAAAGATTAATGTTATATGCAAAGAGACAAGTAAAGAGGGGTAATGTAAGTTGCCTACTCGTGTCTTTTTGCTGTGGAGTAATACTTTCCTGTCCAGAGATTTCATTCGCAGCAGTGACGATTAATGAGATAGCTTGGATGGGAAACAGCAACTCTGCAAATGATGAGTGGATTGAACTTTACAATAACGGTGAGGTGATTAATTTAGATGGTTGGCTCCTCACTGATAACAACAATTTAAATATTTCTTTAAGTGGGTCTTTAGGTGGCAATTCATATGCTGTGCTGGAAAGAACTGATGACAGCTCAGCCTCAGGTAGTGCTTATCTTGTTTATTCCGGAGCACTTACTAATGTTGGAGCTATACTTACACTAAAGCGAGCCGATGGAAGTATTGAAGATCAGGTGGCTGGTGGCGAAGATTGGGAGAATGTTGGTGGAAATAATTCTACTAAGGAAACTGCTCAGTACACATCCAGTGGTTGGATAACGGCCGCAGCAACACCAGGAAAAGTAAATGCTGCTGAAGATTCTGGTAGCAATGAAGAGCAGGAAAGCGGTGAGGTAATTACCGTTAGTAATAGCTCAAGCAATTCTTCGGTTAGTGATAGTAAGGATACTTTAATCAGGGGAATTCTGGATGAGGATTTTGAATTAAAAATAAAGGCACCAAGCGTTGTGTATGTAAATCAAACTTTTAATTTGGACGCTATGCCAGACGGAGTTTCTGACCGGTTGTTCAAAAGACTCAATTATTCTTGGAGTCTGGGCGACGGCGAGGCTGGATATCAGCGCTATCTTACACATAGCTATCAGTTCCCTGGAAATTATGTAGTGGTGCTTACCTCAAAATATAATCGCATTGAGCAGGTAGCCAGAAAAAATATAACTGTACTGCCAGTAAATTTTTCCATAACTAGGAATTCAGAAGGTGATGTTCAAATCAACAATGATGCCAAGTATGAAATAAATCTTTCTGGCTACACAGTTAGTGGTCAGAAAAATATAGTTTTGCCGGAGAATACAATTTTATTAGCAGGGGCAACAATTACTATTTCAAAGGAAAACCTGTCCGCCACTTATGATTCGCTAGTTAGATTATTTGATAGTGAAAGTGTATTGGTGGCTAGTACTAATATGAGCAATTCTGTTCAAAGTACTGAGGATGATTTTAGTGCTGCCGCTGCCGCACCGCTTGTTACAAATGAACAGTTCTCATTTGTAACCGAGTCGGTTGATGACGAAGAAAAGAGGGAAGACACTGTATCTGAACAAGAGCAGAGACCTAAAATAATTAACAGAGCAGAGGCAGATGAAATAGGTGAAACACAAACCGATAGTGAGACTGGTGAAAGTCCCATGATATATATTTTGTTAGCTGTAGTTATGGCACTTGGGGTCGGTGGTCTGGTACTTAGTAATAAAACAGACTAGCGCCTAATTTGACTCAGTAGCAATCTAGTATAGGCAGCATACACCCCTATCCAGCTATTTGGGTAGTATTGCTTATGATTTTTTACTATTCTAACAACGGCCCTAGCCATTAGAGGTCCATAGTCATTGGCACTGTTTGTATGGACACGATGACTAGTAAGGGTTTCTTTTAAATTAGCTATTTTACCAAGCTTACCGAGCTCTAGAAATAAATTTAAATCTTCTGCTAAGGTGGGTATATATCCAGGGGTCATTTTTAACGCACTAGTTTTAATTAGAACAGCAGAGTGAGTATATTGATTTCTAATCAATATTTTCTTTCTGATTTCGTTGTCGCTAGTGGCAAATTTTACTTCATGGACAAAATTACCATTTTCATCTATTACTCTAGTATTGGTCCCTATTAATACGTGTTCCGTGTTTGTTTCTAGAAATATAACTTGCCTACTGAGTTTTTCTGGACTACTCCAAATATCGTCACTGTCTAGAATCGCAGTATATTTTCCAGTTGCATATTTTAAGGACTCTTTTCGTCTAGCGAATAGACCAGCATTATCTTTGTGTTGTATGTAAATTATTCTGCTGTCATTCAGGCCAGCTATAACCTCGCTTGTATTGTCGGTAGAACCATCATCTATAACTATCAGTTCCCAGTTTTGGTAACTTTGTTTAAGTACACTTTTAATAGCTATTTTAATATAACGCTCGCGGTTATAGGTGAGCATAATAATGCTAACTTTCGGATCGATTTTTTTTACTTTACTAATTTCGTCCATGTTTTAGGAATTAAGGTTGAGTCGTACGAGGTGTTATTAAACCAAGGAGTGGGAGAAATTACCATTTTTTCAATATTTTGATTCAGCCAAGCAGCCCACCAACTAAAAGTACTATTGGCTATTATATTATGCTCACAGGTGCTCATTAGTATTAGTTCTTGGGCATCAGTTAAGCTGGGATTACTTACAAATTCTACTTTCTCGTTTAGGTCCAAATTACTTTTAACCCAGTCAATATCATCTGAGAATACAAAATAAGTAGGTGAAGCGCATTTCTTTGCAATTTTATTTACAGCATTTTGATAATATTCCTTACTGCAAATACCAAACTCTTTTAAGACCTGTGGATTATTTGCATAATCACCACGTCGAACATGGATTGATACTGACTCAGTACCCTTAATTTTATTAGCCATGTCTTTAAAGTAAGTTTCTCCCGGTTCCTCTAGTGTAAATTCTTCGAGTAATGTTTCTCTAATGTCTTCAAAGTATTCTGGCGACTGCCAGTAGCCATCAAGGAATATATCACCAGTTTTTTTCATTGCGTGTGGTTCAAACTGAGTGTGCGTTTTTTTAAGAATTTTGAAATTAAACCAACGGAGTGCTTTAGATAAAATCCCATATGGATATTTCAACTTCCTAACTTCATCTGGTGTAGCGATTTGTTTTTTAATCTTAAACTGGCTAAGAGAAAATGGTCGATAAATGTCGCCAATTTTGTTGGCACTCATAAGGCCAGCTGTTTCCAGTTTTAGCTCATCATCATTCTTGAGGGAAAGTTTCCTACCAAATGCATACTGAAACATTTGATTCCCCAGCCCACCTTTTAGATTAACGATTATCATAATATTGTTGAGACACGTCTTTGTAGATTTTTTTTGTTAATTCAGCAGTTTTCTCCCAGGAAAAACTATTTTTTACCTCTGAGTATATTCCCGGCACTTCTGAGCGTAAACTTGTTTCCCAGGCCTTAATAAGTGATTGGGGACTATTCGGTGTAAAAAAAGTTGCCCACTTGTCTGCAATTTCACGAAATACCGGATTGTCAGCAGCTACGACACGTGTTCCGCAGCAAGCAGCTTCTAAGAGGGGTAGGCCAAAACCTTCGTATAGTGATGGGAAAGTAAATACACTTGCTCTATTATATAGATTCACTAAATCATTGTCAGGTACAAAGCCAAGGTTTTCAACGCGCTCTTGAATTCCTAGTTTTTGTATTTGTTTAATTTCGACCTTGTTCCAAGTGTCACCGACCACGACAAGTTTATAGTCTTTATTTTTCTCCCACGCAGCAAATGCTTCTAGAACGATATCAAAGTTTTTGTAAAGACCTCTTTTTCCAACAAATAAAATATAGGAGTCTGTAAGCGAGTAATTATCGTTAAGACTCTTTTTTACCAACCCCTCGTCTAGTTTTTTAAATGAATCATTAACGCCATGATAAATCACTGATATTTTTTTATCATTTATGTCGTAGTACTCCATCACGTCTTTTTTTGTTGTTTCAGATATACAGATAATATGATCTGCTGCTCGTACACTTTTTTCTTTTTGTTTGATGAACCTTTTTGCACCAAAACTTTTAAAATACTCAGGAAATTTTTCGTAATTCATATCGTGTACGGTAGTTACCTGTGGGATTTTGAGTCCGCTATAGGTTGTATAGTAGGTGGAATGAAAAACCCCATCTGAAATTTTTGAAAAAAATCTCTTGGCTAACAAATGCGAAATTGGTTTTAATATTAGCCTCTGCCATCGAAGAGGAAGTGAGTTTAGTAGTGCTGGTTTGTTAAATAAATTTAGGCTTTTTATAGTTTCAGGTATTTCTACCTCATAATGTGGTTGATGGAAGATAACATTTACTTCAGATTCTTTACCTAAACATTTAAAAATCTCGCTATAATATCTAACAACTCCACCATCTTTTATCCAACTATACAAAAATCCGTCAAAATATAATCTCATATTTTTTTGTACCAAAATTTTAGTCGTAATAATACTTTTTCAAATAAATTTGGTTTGAGTGACTTGTAGTATTTAACCATAGACATCTTTATTTCATCTGTCTCCAAGATATCTTTTTTCATAACTGGAATTTCTTGAGTAGAGACTTGCACTTGAAACTGGGAAGTTTTTTTAGCATTAGTACCAGTATTATCATTTCCTATGTTTTGTACAAGAGATTGAGTTGGGTAAAGTGACAGACCTTCATTTCTTATACAACTGGCGTACCATTTTACTGCCCATGTAGATATATCGTTACGTGCATTCGCTTTCAGAGTACTAGAGTAGTGGAAAGTGTCGTCAATATCCATGTGAGAAAGTAATTTTTTTTTGTGAAGTGTATCTAATAGTTCAGCGGAATTATTATTGTATTTTTTCCACCTATCAGACCATGTACCCCACCCCCACGATTGGGTAACCCTATAGAAAAAAGTATCTTTTTCTGAACCTGTTTCTATGGGAGGGCAGTAGCCATTTACGTGCATAACCCTTTTATCTTCTGAGTATTTTTCCAGTGCTGTATTCATGTATAGTAAAAAATATGGTGATGTCTCCAAATCATCTTCTAGAACAATGACTTTACCAAATTTAGCAATAGTCTCGGTTACTCCCTCTGAAATTGATTTGGCGAGTCCGAAATTATATGGTCTTTCTATTAAAGTCACATTTTCAAAGCCGTTTATTTCTTTACAGTATTTACGCACTAAATTCACATTGGGTGTGTCTTTTTGGGTTTTTGCTGCATCAGAATAAATAATCAAAGGTGTCTCACTTGCACCAATGTTTTTCCTGAGCGCAGTAATTGTCTTTTTAGTATGAACTGGACGATTGTATACGAATAGAATGACGGGGATTTTCAGCATATTATTTTGTGAAGACAAAGCACCCGCAACCATATGATTGATTTTCTACCATAGAAGGTTCAGCATTTTCAATCAGCCCATACTTTTTATAGTCGTCTGGGATAAGCGAAAATTCTGTTAACTTTAGATCTTTAAAGTATTCTAAAATCTGTTCATAAGAGTAAATTCTGTGGGCATTAAATTGGATGCGAGGCTTTCCAACTGGTGTAACAAAAATCAATGTGCCACCCAAGGCAAGCGACCGAGATAGTTCTTTCATTGCTTTTATGTCACCATCGTAGTCGATAGGTTCTCCGTACCTACCAAGTCCTATGTGTTCGATGGTGTGCATACAAGAAAGTGATTCAATACTATTATCAGAAAATGGTAGCTTAAGAAGGTCACCCTGTTTACTCTTAAGATTACTCAACTTTAATTCTGCTGGTCTATAATCATAAAATTCAACTGGAATAAAGGCAGAAACAATAGTACCGAATTTGAGGGTCGAAGAAATATCAATGTGTTTTTTTGGATTATTGCGTGCCACTACTCTAGCTGCCCAAGCTGGATGATATGTGTAGTGTGGATCAAATGGCGTTTTTGCTGTTTTGTCGAATAAACACAAGAAAAAATCTCGTTTATAAAGAGTAAAACGCGTTTTCGTCTTCTTTGAAGAAGAAAAGAATTTTTTATATTCTACATAAAATGAAGGTACTAAGATTATACCGAGGAAAAATTGATATAAACCTACTATACCTGGAATATAATCCATTAACTTTACTGCAATGGGCTTTATTATTTTCTTCATTTCATTCTATTTATTATTCTCATATATATACCACGCAAACTGTTTCTAGGAATGGCTTTTGAATCAGTTGCTTGTGTTATAAAAATTTGTGTTTTACCCATGAGACTTTTGTAGTCTTTTCTTAATACTTTATTAGGATCTCCTAATGTCTTAAGAATGGACTTAGTAAAATCAGTGCAGTCAAAGTTTTTTATTTTTTTCTGGGTCTCGTCATTAAAAAAATTTAGGTGCTCTACTAGTATAGATTGCCAATTAAAGTTAGTTTTACCTTGATTATATTCTCTCATATAATATGACTCGTGTAGATTAATTCTAAGAAAATAGCAGGCATTAGGACAAGTGTAGGCTGTCAAATCGTTTGCCAAGAATCTCCATGCAAATCCTTGGGTATCAAACGCGTGTGTAGTTGGATAGCCACCAGTTTTATTGAAAGCTGTTTTTGTCAGCATAAACACTTGATAAAGTGAACACATCTTATCATTTTTTTGAAAAAGGCTTTCAAAAGGAATTTTTTCATCAACGTATGCCATGGTAACTACATGATCTATGTCTAAAACATTTCTACCATTGAAGTTAATTGAATGATGAAATCCGACTCCATCACATTTCTTTTTCTTTAAATATTTATACATATTATCTAGAGTCCCTACAGGAAGTAGGTCATCACTATCGAGACATATAATAACGTCACTATTACTTAAAGCTATACCAGTATTGCGAGTCTGGCCAGCACCGCAATTATTTTTTTGAAATTTTAGTCTGATATTAGAATTTGTGGAAGCTAGTGCTTTCATGACCTCATGTGTTTTGTCTGTTGAGAAATCATCAACTAGCAGTATTTCAAATTCATTATCTTTAAACCCTTGGGTATAGCAAGACTCAACTGCTTCTCTTAAGGTTTCAGAGCAGTTGTAACAGGGGATGATGATCGACAATTTCAATTTTATCATTCGGTAAAGTTTTTAATTTTCTTAAACCAGTAGTCGGCCCAGATTTCTTCCCGGCCTGCTTCAGTGCTAAGTTGAGTATAGATTTTTTCTAGCTCTCGGCTACTTATTGTAGACAATTCATCCCAGTCATCAATCGTTAAAATTGGTAACCCTATTTCTTTAAAGTAGTTTGAAGCTACTGATTTTTTAACAATAGGAATTGTATCTAGATATAGTGCTTCCCAGGTGCGATGACAATCGTATCCGTTTCCTGCAGGTGAGGCAATGAAGGCATTTGTTTTCACTGCAGCGAGGTAATCATTTTGTCCCAGCCACTTTTTTAAGTTCTTGGTGACAGGGATAGATAAGAGTATGTTCTTTGCATGACATCGTTCTGTAGGATTTGTTGCTATGTTAAATGCACAGAGAATACAAAAGTTCTTTTTCGTTTTTTCTTTACGCAACACTTCATAGTCTTCTAGAATTCCATTATGGTAAAGCCGTTTGTTTTCTATACCTATGGGAATTGGTGTTAACTTCTCGTTCTTAACGAGACAATTTTGTGCAAACCAGTGAATAATTTTTTTATCTATATACGGAATGAAGTCATCATCAATATTCGTGTCGCCATTGTGGCTAACTAGGATGTATTTTTGCTCTATATATGGATGGTGCCTGCTGAAGAAGACTTTAAGGAGAGAAGATTGTACAAACACGATATTCTTATTTTTTACTAAAAGGGGCTTAAAACTTGTGTCTTCATCAAAGACATGGTCAGCAAGTGATCGAAAAGTGTCGCCACTAATAAAAGGGTAACTCGAGGGATGTAATCGCAGTAAACTGCTTAGCTTTCGCTTTATAGCATTTCTTTTTTTATAGATTATGCGATTCATATTTTTAATATGTTATTTAAATTTTAAAAAAAACACAACGATTATGAAGATGAAAGTTGCTAAGGTAGCATATGCAGCTCCATAGATACCATAAAGAGGAATTAAAATTATATTTAAGACAATATTTATTATTGCCCCAGACATTGAGAATAAAAAGAAGGTCTTGGAACGTTCTTCTGCAATAAAATAATTCTGTATCAGTATAATTGATACAGTACCTATATTAGACCACACATAAATCTTCAGTATACTAATAGTTTGAATAAAATCTGATCCAAATAGTAATCCTACTATTAATGGTGACAAGGCATATAAAGATACTACTGCGATAAGAGAAATGCTAATACATAGAATAGCCATTTTTCGAAAACGTCTTTTGTACTCGTCAGGGTTTTGTTTCTTTGCATTAATCAGTGCTGGGAATAAGGACCCGATAATTACACTGGGTAAAAATCCTAAAATTTCTGTGAGTCGCACGGCTGCATCGTAAAGCCCTACTGCTGTCGAATCTATAAAGTATTGAATCATCACCTGATCTATGCGGCCATAAACGTACCCAGAAAGACTGGCAAGCAATAAGGGCCATGATTCACTCAAGAGTCTTTTCAAAATCGAAAATGAAAAATTCCATTCAAATAGTGTCTGTTTGAACACGGTAAAATATATATAAATATAAAATAAAGCAAAAATTGCGGACTCCACCATTAGTAGGGCTGCAAAATATAGTATTCCTTTGTTAGAAAACACAATAATTAGCTTCAAGATTGGAATTAGTAGTGCAACAGAAATTGTTGCGCCCGCGACGTACTTTGATTGAACAAGTGAATTGAAATAGTGCCCAATAACGCTAAAAGGCTGAAATATAAATGAGAAGGAAATAATAGCAATCATCCACGTAAGCAAAGTATCTTCACCGTTTAATAAGAGTGCAGCTATTATTGTTGCTGTCAGTGTTATTAAGCCGAAGGTAAACTTTGTTATAAAGGCAGTGCCCAGCCAAACATTTTTATTCTTCGGGTCATTAATAAGTTCTCTGTACAGAATTTGGTCTATTCCAAGCGAAGCAAAAACAGAAAAAATTGCTACAAAACTTTGTGAATAGCTTAGTCTTCCGTAGTTTTCTGGACCAAGATATCTGGCTACGATTGCAACTGTAATAAATGAAACAATGTAAGAAAAAAGTTTTGCAAAGAAAATCCAACTAGTATTTTTAAAATACTTTTTTAGTCCTACCTCATTCCAGTCGCCAAATAAGCGACTGTGCAACCAAAAAGGAGATATTCTGTGTGTTAGTTTCCTGAAGTGCATACATAGTATATAACCATGACAGTAGCATTTTTGTTACAGTTAGTCTGTATGTATTGTTATAAAGTGAGCTTGAGCCTAACAATTATAAAAAACTTGTTTATAAAGACTCACGCGTTATACTTCTGAATAAGTTGTTTTCTATATAAATCTGGAATTATTAAAGGTTTTGTTATGCTTAAGTCATACTGGCAAAAAATAATAAGATATACTTTTGCTGACAAAGGAGCGTCTAAGTTTTTAAGATTTGGCTTTTCTGGTGGTGTCTCAGCTTTTACAAACATAACGGTACTTTTTTTATGTGTTGAATTTTTTAACCTCAGCCTTTTAATTGCAATTAATGTAGCTTTTTTATTTGGAGTTTTGATAAATTTTTTACTGCAAAAAATTTTTACTTTCCGTGAATTTAGTCATGATGTAGTTCCAAGACAATTATTTTTGTTCTTTTTGGGCGCAGCAGTTAATGTTATTTTAAATAATCAAGGTGTCTATTATCTTACTCAGGTAATGGGTATTTGGTATATATTTGGTCAAGTTATAATGCTTGGGTGTCTTGCTATGCTAAATTTTTCATTTTATATTTTTGTAGTGTTTCGCAGTAACCATTATTTCAAATAAAAACCACACTATATGTTTGATTTTAAGAATAAAAAAGTAGTTATCACAGGAGGATGTGGCTTTATTGGTTCCCATCTATTGCGCAGGCTGCTTTCTCTCGAAGTGAAGGAGGTTGTAGTTATAGATAGTATGCAGTTTGGTCACGACAGAGGGGTTGAATATAATGATCCAAGGGTGACTATTGTCAAACATAATATTGGTACGGATCCTATTGAAGTGATTTCTCAGTACTTTAAGAACACTGACATTTTGTATCACCTTGCGGCACAAAAACACAACCAGTCACTGGCAGACAAAGGGGCTGTGTATAGGGAAAACATCTTTGGAACAAATCAAGTGTTTGAGCTAGCCGGTGAGTACTGTATTACCGATGTGGTTTTCTCCTCGTCACTTTATGCTCATGGATCATACTTAAGTTCGGAGATGAAAGAGTTTGATGTTCCTGAACCAAGAACAGCTTATGGGATCTCTAAACTTGCAGGAGAACATCTACTTAAGATGTATGGTGAAAAGTATAATTTTCACCATACCTCCCTTCGTTTCTTTTTTGTATATGGTCCAAGACAGTTTCCTGGCATGGGCTATAAGTCAGTAATTGTAAAAAATTTCCAAAACCTTATTAATAAAGAACAACCTGTAATATTTGGTGATGGAGAACAGCGCCTTGATTATGTGTATGTTGGAGACGTTGTTGAGTCTCTGATTCTTTCTGTAAAGAAACGTTCAAACGAAAAGATTATACACATAGGTAGTGGACATTCCATTTCTATCCTAGAATTAACAGATCAGATGTCTAAAATTGCTAAATATGCTGGTCAGTACAATTTTACTAATTCTGATTGGACGACTGGAACAGTAAGGGGTACCAATACCCAATTAGCGAAAAACGCCATCGGTTGGGAAGCAAGAACACCTCTTAGTCAAGGTCTTTTGGAAACTTTTGAATGGATTAAAGGATATGAAAAATAATAAAAAAACCTTATCCGTATTAGTTCCTTGTTATAACGAGGAGGGTAATTTGCAGGAACTTGTTAAAAGAATACATAAGGTATTTGACAGACTTGATATAGAGGGAGAGCTAGTATTAATAGATGATGCGAGTACAGATAAAACAAAGGAAGTAATTAAGGAGCTTGCCTTATCAAAAAATTACAATATTCGTGCTTGTTTCCATGATAAAAATCAGGGAATGTTTGCTAGTTGGGGTACTGCCTTGAAAGCCTCAACTGGAGAATATGTTTGTCTTATAGATGCAGATTTGCAGAATCTTCCTGAGGATATAGCTAGACTTTATGAAGAAATATTATTTTCACACGCTGATATAGTTCAGGGTGTACGAAGTTCAATTGGTAGAGTGAAGGATAGCCGGTTCATTTTCAGTCGCGGCTTAAATTTAATCCTCAACTGTCTATTTTTAATGAGGGCCAGAGATAATAAGTCGGGGTTTATTATGACAAGAAGGGCGGTTCTTACTGATGTACTTTCTTTACGTAGTAGTTATTATTACCCGCAAACATTTATTAGAATTTCAGCACAGAAAAAAGCTATAGAATAATTGAGATAAATACTCTTTTTGAGAGTAGATTAGTCGGAGACTCTTTTATAACCAAGAATGTGTTTAAGCCCATTATTTTATCTTTCCTGGACATTATGAGGGCATTGTGGGAGTTTCATTTTACTTTTAAACAGGAAACTGTAGCAGAAATGTTTTTGAAAACACATACTCCTCTTAATAAGGATAAACAGCTAACTTGGAATCGAAAAATACGCTTTCATCTTTATTTTTTAACATTGCCTCTGCATGCATGGATGATCTCTGGAAACACTAAAAAATATTATGAAGAATTGAAGCAAACACAATGGTTGTCCGTAGATGATATTAAAGAATTGCAAGAAATTAAATTACAGAAGATGGTTCAGCATGCCTATCATCACGTTAGGTACTATAGAAATTTATTCGATGACCACTCTATAAGGCCAGAGGACATTAGAACGGTTGAGGATTTGCAAAAGATTCCGTTACTGGACAAGAAAACCATAAGGAATAATCTTTATTTTGACATGCTATCGGATAATCATAATCCGAAAAAAATATTGAAAATAACTACGAGTGGATCAACAGGAGAGCCTTTTGTTTGTTTTGCAGATAAACACCAGTTAGAAATGAGATGGGCAGCAACCCTGCGTTCTACTGAGTGGACAGGTTACCAATTTGGAGATAGACAGATGCGGCTCTGGCATCAAACCTTGGGTATGACAGCTATTCAAACATTTCGTGAATTTTTTGATGCATTTCTTATGCGCAGGAAATTTGTACCTGCATACGAGATGAGGGAAGACAGGATTGAGTATTTTATAAAATCAATTAAAAAATATAAACCAGTATTTATTGATGGTTATGCAGAGTCTTTCAATCTTTTATCGTCATACATAGTCCAGAAAGGTATTACTGAACTTCCAAAGTTAAAGGGGATTATGTCATCTGCACAGGCTTTGCCTCAGCAGAGTCGAGATATTATAGAAAAAGCATTTGGTTGTAAGGTTTTTGATAAATATGGAAGTAGAGAATTTTCTGGAATTGCGTATGAGTCGGGTTCGCATGACGGTCATTTGGTTGTGGCAGAGAATTGTATTGTAGAAATTTTAAAGAATGGGATTCCTGCACGACCTGGTGAGGTGGGCGAAGTAGTTATTACTGACCTAAATAACCTTTGTATGCCATTTATTCGTTATAGAGTCGGCGATCTTGCTGTAGCAATGGATAATAAGATTTCTTCACCGTGTGGACGTGGTCTTCCCCGTATTGGTGATGTGCAGGGCCGTGTACAAGCAATCATTGTTGGATCAAATGGCGCTTATGTACCCGGTACATTTTTTGCCCATCTTTTTAAGGATTATGATCATATAATTAGACAGTATAAAGTAGTTCAAGAAAAGAAAGGTATAATTTTTTTACAGATTGTAAAGAGTAATCGTTTTACTGATTCTGGATTTTCTGAAGTCATGGAAACACTAAAAGGATTTCTTGGAGAGGAAACTATTATAAATATTGACTTTCTTGATGAAATACCAATGGTGCGTACAGGTAAACAACAAGGTAGTATTTCAAAAATTGATTTTGATTTTCAAACCATAGGTAATGTGAGTACTCGAAAGCATGCAAGATAAAATTTACGCAAGTAATTTTTTTAGTAGAGCAATAAAGGTCTTGGTTGTGCTGATGTTATTTATCGTTTGGATAGTTGTACATCAACACATGCTTACCTTTGGGACTAATTCTGTACCTTTACACAAGACCCATATTGGTGACGAACAGTCACCAGTAAATGCAGGACTTCATATTCTTAAAGACAAAAGCATTTTCTCGATTAGAGAGTCAGGTACTTACTATGGGCCCACCATGGCTTTTTTGTCTGTACCAGCGGCAATTTCTAATTTGTCTTTTCTATACGTGGCGGGACATATAAAATCAGTTGAAGAGTATAGAGATTATATAGTTTGGGATTGGGGTGGCATTGTTTACAACGCTCGCTTTATCGCTCTGGTAACTGGATTTATAGGAATAATTTTATTTTTCTTGCTGATGCGAGAATTTGCAAAAATTAATGATGTCTACCCAGCATTTCTTGGGTCATTATTACTAGCGACTAACTTACTCTATTTTGTGTACGCTTCCTTTTTTAGGGTATGGATTTTCATTGTAGTAATTTTACTATGGCAGCTATACATTGCTGTGCTTATAGAAAAAGGTAGGGTACAGTTATTAAAAGGATTTGTACTTTCTGCGTTTTTGGGTGTGCTTTCATTCGGATTAAATTATGTATCCCTAGTACTACAAGTATTTTGGCTTCCATACGTTTACAAATGGTTTAAATGTAAGGATAAACAGAAGTTGGTTGGCTTTTCAATTTTCATTTTTACGTACTTATTTCTCGCCATTCTTGTTATTGGTTTGTACCCTGATGCATTCTTTAGAATAGTTAACATGGGTATTACAAGTAGTGTGGACCCTAATGCCTACGGTATTGCACCTTCTATAAATGAGACCCTTTACTATTATGGTGCTCTGTTCATTACAGGTAATTCGCCTCTCTTGATTGCTTTTGGAATACTTCTCGTATCGCGTTATAAGATAGCCTCATCATCATTAAGGATGTTCCTGCTCTCAATGTTTTTTGTTGGACTCACATACGCCACTTTAATTTTAGCTGTCGGTTGGAAAGAGGGTAGATATGCTTTACCTCTCAGTCTACTTCTCGTGCTTGCAACATCTCTGCTGTTATCCATAAAAACTAGTAGTAGTTGTAAACTAAGGAATAAATTTCTATATAATGTTGTTTTGTCTCTAATCGTCACCCAGATTGCCTTTGGAACGGTGATTATACTGAAATTTAATAGTATATATACTACGGTTCCATCTGAGATCGAAGTTATTCAGACGCTAAAGTCTACTGAACGGATTGTAGTGATTCGGTCGCGTTTTTATGGAATGAATGAGCTTGTAGGAGTTGCTCATAGTGAAGATTCCTATAAAGCGTATTTTAAGAGTATGGGGCTCCAAAACCTAGATTATTACAAATATCTCATGGAAACTAATCCGCGTCCAAGTGAAGATAGGTTTAATATATATTATACAGATTTTGATAAGCTTGTTTTGTCACAAGTCACTAAGAATTTAGCGGACCATTTTATATATTGTTATAATCCACTATGGGAAGGTTCAACTGGTCATGATCCGTTTGAAACTAATGTTTTCCAACTTTGGCATCCTGACAATCTATTGGATGAGTGTTTTATTTTGAAATAAACATCGATGACCTTTTACAGAAAATAGAGCGTAGTACTAATTTTGTCATCGTGTTTAACCACAACATATTAGAATTTACTTAAATATTATCTGGTTGTTTAAGTAAGGGTAAGCATGTGGGGTATAATTAATCGCAATGAGTGAGAAAGATGATGACTATTTGTTCAATGAGACGCGATGGGCGGGTACTGTATTGAACCAAGTTTTAGATGAAACTAGTGACGAAGCTCTGGCGGAGTTGAGAAAGGAGAAAGTCGATGTTAGAGAAGAGGTCCAGAGTCGCCGGATTATTGACAGTGATACTGGGCGTACTTTGTCGCGGCTGTTATTTGTCACTGATGATAAAGATGCTTTGGCGGAAAATAGTGAAAGTGAAAAACGTTATCTTGAAATTGCTCCAGAGTTCGATGAAGTTCACGTGTTAGTTTTTACTACCGACCGATTAAAAAATGCCGAGCCCAGAAGACGAGCAAAAAATGTCTGGTTTTATCCAGTGTGTATTGGGGCACTTTGGCATATGCGTTTTGTAGCTAAACGCGAAGCTTGGAGCAGGCTAACTTTTAATGGCAGTATCAGACCCGATATTGTAATAGGGGTGGACCCCTTTGATGCTGGTAGGGCGGCCTCAATAATTGCTAAGTCGTTTAATCGTCCTTGGCAGCTTCATATATATAGTGATGTCTTTAGTAAGCCTATAGGTGATAAGAAACCCCAGTTTGATTCACGGCACAAAAGATTAGCTAAATCTATGGTCAAAAAAGCTAAGTGGATTTGTGTAAAAACAGACACAATCAAAGATTCTTTAGCAAAGTATATTAGGAAAGGTTCGCAGATTAATGTCCTACCAAAATTTTATAATTTTACAGGTTCTAAAAATACAGAACCGACTTTTAATCTTCATAAAAAATACCCAGCCTTCACTTTTGTAATGGTGGTATTTGGAGATTTGACAGCAGATAGTAGGTTGCATGATATTTTTACTTCTATACATGAAGTTCTCCGTAATCCTCATATTGGCTTGGTAGTGGTAGGGGATGGTCCTGCTAAGGATTTGTTTGTGGAAAAAAGTAAGATACTAGGTATAGAAAAGAATGTTGTTTTTGAACCCAGTACCACTGATATGTATTCGATACTAAAAACTTCAGATGTACTAATAGAAGATAATACTTCTCAAGATTCAGAGATACGAGTAATGAGGGCTGCTTCCGTGGGCCTACCTCTTATTATTGCCGAAACTGATTTACGAAAAGATTTATTCACTGACGGTGACTCAGCATTTTTATTTGAGTCTGGAGATATTGTAGGTATAAAGCAGAAGTTAAACCGATTTATAAATACAGGGGTTCTGCGGTTAAAGTTTTCGCGAGAAGGAAAAGCAATTGCTGATTCTAGATTAGAAGAGGATCCCAGTAAGTATTTTGCCTCTTATCGGAATATTGTAGAGTCAGTGCTTCTAGACAAGTCGGACAAAAAATAGTCAAAATTATTTTCACTACAAAAATCGTTCTTATATATGATATGTTGTTGATTAATAAGTAACTCACTAATCCATCATGATTAAAGACACATGCCTTGTAATAGTTTATGTAGCCGCGTTTGCAACGTTGTTTTTACCCCTTCTGGTGGCTGATTCGATGTTTTTTCCTTACATAACTGGAAAGAATTTCGGTTTTCGAATCTTAGTTGAAGTAATGTTGGCTGGCTGGGTCTTACTGGCGTTTGTTGATGCTCGGTACAGACCACGGTTTTCATGGATAGCAGCCAGTGTCACTACGCTGGTCGTGGTTATGTTTTTTGCTAATTTATTTAGTGAGTATGCAGCCAAGAGTTTTTGGAGCAATTTCGAACGAATGGATGGGTACGTTACTTTAATTCATTTCTATATATTCTTTCTAGTTTTAGGTAGTGTTTTTCATGGTCAAAAAATATGGAATTATTTTTTGACCTCTTCCGTTATGGTGGCTACTATCGTGGCCTTGATAGGTGTATCTGATTATCTTAGTGGTAGTGAAGCCTCTTCTCGAATTGATGCCACCCTTGGTAACTCAACCTATATGGCTATATATATGTTGTTTCATATTTTCATAGTTGGACTTTTAATCCTGCGTACAAAAAATCGTTGGTTATGGGCGGTGGGAATAGCAACTCTTTTGTTATTTGTTTATGTTTTGTTGCAAACAGGAACTAGAGGTACTTTTATTGGTCTTTGTGGTGGTGGCTTGGCTTCGGTAATCTATATGGCCATTTTTGCTAGAAGATATCCCGAACTTAGAAAATTAGCTATCGGTGGTCTGGTAGCTTTTGCAGTTGTGGTTGGTGTGTTTTGGACTGCAAAAGATATGACAGTGATACAGGATAATCCAGCCTTGGCGCGTTATGCTAATTTGGATTTGCGAGACGATCTCCAGGTTCGTATGACCATCTGGAACATGGCTTATGAAGGTTTTAAAGAAAGGCCAATATTGGGTTGGGGACAGGGAAGTTTCAATTATGTTTTTAATGAAAAGTACGATCCGGTCCTGTATGAACAAGAAGCTTGGTTTGATAGAGTGCACAATATTGTATTTGATTGGTTGATTGCCGGAGGTATCTTGGGATTCCTGTCTTATGTAAGTATTTTCCTTGCTCTCTTATTTTATCTATTTTGGAGGCCACTGTTTAGTCGAGATGAGCAGAATGAAGAGATTTTCTTTACAGTGCCAGAGAGAGCTTTGCTCATAGGTTTGTTTGCTGGATACATTCTTCACAACTTGGTCGTGTTCGATAATCTTATTAGCTACATATTCTTTGCTGTTATTTTGGCCTTCATTCATGGTCGGGTTAGTTCTCCAATCGGATGGTTTGAAAAATTTAAACCAAGTAGGATAGTTGTGAGTAATGTTGTTGCTCCAGTGGTGGTAGTAGTAGCAATTGGAGTTATATATTTTGTTAATGTTCCAGGAATGCTAGCGGCACGAGATATTATAGATGGTTTGTCTAATACAACCTTGAGTACCAGATTTGATTCTATTGATAGAGCGTATGGCAGGGTCTCATTCGCTGACCAAGAGATTGTTGAGCAGTATTCACAGCAGGCTTTAATAGTTGCTGTTAATCCGAACATACCTGAAGAAGTGAAGCTCCAGTATACGCAGAGAGCTGAAGAATTGATTGGTGAAATGATTACGAAAAAACCAGGCGACGCCCGATTGAATGTTTTTGCTGCAAATTTCTATCGCGGTATCCAAGATTTTGATAAGGCAGCTGAGCAGTTAGAAATAGCTCACAGCCTGTCACCTGACAAGCAGACGATAATAATAGAACAAGGTTTGGTGGCTGCAGGACAAGAAAATCATGAGTTGATGTCTGAATATTTTAAGCAAGCTTATGAGCTTGAAAAAAGTTTCCTTCGACCTAGAATCTTCTTTGCTGCTGGGTTGTTATATCTAGGAGAGGATGAAGAAGCAGTTAAGCTAGTTGAGGAGGATATAGAAGCTTTTGCAGAGAATGATTTTGCTTTGTCTG
>Ga0222673_1000444_pt1 | contig 19334 bp, 38 predicted proteins | sample AntAcemetagen801_FD_179845 | JGI IMG/M metagenome (GOLD analysis project Ga0222673, IMG submission 179845) | Saline water microbial communities from Ace Lake, Antarctica - #801 | ecosystem: Environmental > Aquatic > Non-marine Saline and Alkaline > Saline | place: Antarctica: Ace Lake...
GGCGAGCAAACGACAAAGTGAGAAGTATCAATGAGTCATGATAGAGGATGCCCTTGCGGTAAAGAACCATATGAATACGCCGACTGTGTAAAGCAAGGCTGTTTTAGAAAGGAAAACAAAGTGGAAAATACTGGCGGACGCTATGAAAAGCAGCACATTGAAAGGACAGACAAATGAATGACGAACTAGCAATGCTTATAGTCACTGACGTGAAAGAAAACGAAGATAGCTCAGCAACGTATACCTTCAACATTGATGACACCTCAAGCAAGAAGATCACAGAGTTGGGGCTAGAGCTTATCTTGACCTGTGCTGCATACGGATTAGATATTGCTGATGCCTTGAAGGTCTTGGCTGACTACGGTAAGTCTATTGAAGGTCCGTACACAACAGAGGAAGTAGAGGAGTTACTAAATGATGCGTAAGTTTTATGTTGAATACAGCGAAGAAGACGACCTCTGGGACATCATGGAAAATGAAGGTGGTCAAGAGCATGGTGATTTTTATGACACATTAATGTTTTCTGTCATCTCAGAACAAGATGCTCTTCTTGCAATAAGGTTGCTGCAAGAACTTCAACAAGGAGAAAACAAATGAAAACCCTTAAAGAAAAATTAGTTGAGCGTTTGCTTAACGGTAGTGACGACCTTTTTTCTGAGTTCGTTATTGTAGGTCTTCAAAGCGACCTTGACTTAATCCGTGACGAGATTAACTTGCTGCTGACTAAAAAGAAACTTGAAGAGTTTCAGTTCGAAGAGTTCAAAGAGCTTTATCAAGATTGTAAAGCTATTGTTCGAATTCTGGCTTATCATGGTTATAAGGGCTATGAGGACCAAGTCCTTCTAGATAAGGCTTGGGAAAAAATCTTAGAAAAGCTTGACTAACTTTTAAAAACCTGGAGAACAACATGGACGATAACTTCCTTTTTGAAGTGAATGAAACCACACAGCACGAAGACGGTTCTGTTACTTTTCAAATTGATATCGGAGTAACTACTGCTAAAATCTTTACAGACGCAGGTATTCAGCTAGTACTACTTTGTGCAGCTGCAGGCATCAGCGTACCGGAGGTTTTTGATATGATTCACAAAATTGCAGATGAAAGAGTAAAAGAAGCCGATCAACCAGAAGAAGAGTCTAAAAGTTGGACTACTTCTTCTTATATGGGATAGAAACAATGAACATTACCTTAGATACAGACGAGCTAGGTATTTGGCTTATTAACGAGACTGAAACAGGTCCAGAACAAATGGGTCACATCTCTTGGAAAGAAGTCACCCGTGGGGTTCAGCAGTGTTTGCTGCAAGAGAAGTTTCTTATTGTATTGCAAAACATAGATAATAGAGGAAGTAAAGGAGTTACTAAATGAGAACCCTTAAAGAAAAACTAGTTGAACGTCTAATTGAAGGTAGTGATGACATCTTCACAGAGTTTGTCGTGGTAGGATTAGAAGAGAGCCTTACGGTTATCATAAATGAGATTACTCGTCTGGTGAATAAGCCTAAACTCAGTGACATCGAACACACTGACCTAAACTCTTTGTATCACGATGGCAAAGCTACGATCACAGTGCTGCAATACTATACTGCTGATGACTACTCGATAGAGCGTAAGATAATCAATAGTGCTTGGGACAAGCTGATGAGTGGGGTATTCTGATGAGTATTCACTGGCATTACCAGATCATGCGACATTTAACAGACAAAGGAGAGACGTACTATGCTATGCACGAGTACTACCCCCTGTCAGAAGGTGACGGGTGGACTAAAGATCCTATCAGTATTGACGGAGAGTCTTTAGGGGATATAGTCTGGATGCTAAAAGCTATGTTGAACGATATTGAGAAACATGGAGTAAAAGATTATGACAATGAATAACCATGAAACGTTGCCGATCTCCGAAGATGAATTAGGTATTAAATATCAAGAAGTTAATACACTTGCAGCTAAACTTTTGCCGGTGTTACTTGCCGATCTTGAAGCGGTTATGACAGACAAAAATTTACTCAAAGAGTATGAGGTTAAACTCCTTGGTGAACTCTATGCCCGTATGGTTGTGTCTGCATGCTTAGGTTACTGCCCAGATGTAATAGGGCGGGATGCTATTGAAGGGTGTAATCGGTTGATTAAACTTACAGAGGAGCAAAACTATGACAATGAATAGAATGTTAAGTGAAGTTTATAAAGAACTCGAACGGTCTGACGGAATTTACGACTTTGAAGATGCTGTAACGGTTGTTCGACTTCGGTTAGCACTTAACTCTTATGAGTTAGATCGTCTTGGTTTTAAGAGTGAGATTAAGTTTTCAAAAGAACAACAAAGGGAATACAAGGAACTGCTTTTAGATATAGCTGCACTTAAGCACGTTATTAAATTTTTTGAAGTAGCGAAGGATTGGTAATTAGATATGAAGTTTACTCACACTGATGAAGACTATACGGTAACTTTAAAGTTACACAAGCAAGACCTTTCACTAGACGAAGTTCTGCAACACTTTGAATACTTTTTAAAAGGTTGTAGTTATGTAATTGACTCTGATCAATTCTTAAGCCTAGAAAAAGACCTGTAATAAATTATCTAAAGGAAGTAACTATGAAGCCTTATGAACTAGAAGGACCAATTATAGCTTGTTGGGAAATTTGTGAAGATCTTAAGTTCTTGTCTAAAAACAGTGAAGATCAAGAAGCTATGCAAGTTCTAGACGGTATCCGCCGCCTTTACTACTGGAAGTTTGAAGAGCTGTTCAACAAGTTTGAAAAAGTTTGTGAAGAAGCTAGGCTTAAAAACTAACAACCATTATAAACTGTAAAAGGAAATACTATGGCTTATGTGATCTTTTCTATTGATAATGTGACCAATGTGCATACCCTTGCCAAGTTCTTGCGGCATATGGACACCCAAAAGGCCCTTGGTAATATGGAGGGTAGGATGAAAACCCTAATTGGTAGCTACCTTGGTGTGATGGGGTATTCATTCGTGTGCAATGAAGCAGACTTCAACAACCATGTGGAAACCCTGGGGTTTACCTCTGGGCAAGAGTCCATCTTGAAACTCACTAACACCTCTAACGGTCGTACCTCTAAGCGGACACTCGCAAGCCTTGTCTATTCTAGTGGTGACATTGAGAAGTTAGGTGAGCTCAAGTCAGTGTCTAAGGATGATGCCTTAAGTGAAGATGGGTGGACCTATGACCCAACAACTAATCAATACTTTATTGTGGAGTAAAACTTATGACTTATGAGTGGTGGTTTGAAGGTGAATTCGGAATAATCGGCGGTGAAATTAACGCAGATAACCTAGAAGAAGCCAAAGACCTTATGGAAAAACTTTTTCGGGAAGATGTAGGGTCCGACGGAGAGCTTACTGATGAAGACGGAAATTCGACCTATATCTGGAGGGTATGACTATGACTGTAACAGTGTCTGCGCAAGTGATGGTGCAAAAAGCTTTTGATAAGTTTTATCAAAAGATGAACGACATGTCTTTTCAAAGTTTTATTGAAATAATGGGGGATGATTTACAAGACCTTGAAGAAGCTTGTAGCGCAGCTTCTACTTCTCAATATAGTACAGAGTACGAAGAGGCTTATAAAGACGGCTTTGAAGTAGGGGCTTCTGAAGGTCGCAAAAAAGGTTTTAAAGACGGTGTCAACTATGCTTTGAAGGACTTGTAATATGTTTACAGTAGAGATGCAAGAGCAAGAAACAGAGATTACTACACTGGACGAAACTGCTCGTTTTGAAGATGTCTCTGTGTTTATTGACAAAGACGATCGATGCTTTATTCGTCAGTGGTGTCCTCAACTTAATAAGTATGAAGTCATAGAGCTTTCTTGGCAACAGCTTTTAGACATTAACGCTGCCCTAAACAGTCCCGTTGGGCCTTTCCACATTAAAACAGGAAACTAAATGAAACTTACAAATGAAGTCTACTCAAAACTTGCCGTAGAGTTTTTTAACGACAACCACAAAAACTCTAAAGAACTACACGTAGGACTTTTAGAAGAAGCTCACGAAGTAAAAGAAGCTATTAAAGTGGGAACCCGTAAAGATCTACTTGATGAGCTAGGCGATGTTCTGTGGTATGTTACTGTAATGGCACACTGTGAGGGGAGCAGCCTGTCAAAGCTTATGATGTACACCTTAGAAAAGCTAGAGGACAGGAGACTTAACGGTAAGAAAAGTAACACAAAAAGATACCTGACGTTAAAGAACAACGAGGAGTAAACTAATGGTCTATACTTGTGATAATTGGGTAGTTATTAAGTTCAAAGGTAAAGACCTTCACTATCGAGTCCTAACAGGAACCTCCGGGGGTTACTTGTCAGGGAGTAGTTGGCGGTTAAACAGTGGGGTTGTAAGGAGTGAGTTTGATGGAGACTATTATTATTTCTACGGATCTAGTGGAAGCTGTTACAAGTGCTATGTTGATAGTTATTGTCTTAGAATGAATAACGCCCACGTCTGGGATCATTGTCAAGAAATACACGGTGACAAGGTAGAACTCATGTTAGAAGATACCAACTGGCTAACCATAGATTGGAGTATTAAAGAATGACTGTAGCAGTAGTAGATGGTGATGTGTTACTTTACATGTCCATGTGGGGGAAAACCTCACTAGAAGAAGCTAAAGAAGAGTTTAAGGCTAAGTTTAACTCAGTACTAGAACAACTGTTCACCGAAGACTACGTCATGGCCATGGGTGGTCCTGACAACTTTCGTAACGATCTGTATAGTGAATATAAAAGTTCACCTAGCAGAGTAAAGTCAAGCTCTACAAAACCTGAATGGTTTAACGAGCTGAAGTCTTGGACAGTTGATTACTATGAAGGCTGCATCTTAACAGACAACTGTGAGGCAGACGACATGATTCGGGTTTGGAGTCTGGAGTTATATAAGGCCGGAAAAGATTATTGCGTAGTTAGTGTTGATAAAGACCTTGATTGTATTGCAGGTAAACACTTAAACCCCCGCAAAGGGGAGGTTTATAAAGTTGACCAAGAGTGGGCTGATTACTTCTATTGGAAACAGCTTCTAATGGGAGACAGCGTAGACAACATCCCTGGCCTCCCTGGAATTGGCCCTAAGAAAGCAGAGGCTATTTTGGCAGGTACTACAAACCATCGAGAGCGTAAAAAGATAGTTTGTAAAGCTTACTATAACCAGTTTAAAGAGGAAGGTTTTAATCATATGCTCCTGAACGGAAAACTCCTGCATATTTGGCGTTACATTGGTGATCATTTTTCGATCGACAAAGAAGTTTATAATGACGCCATTAAAGACTGAGTTAGGCCACTGGGAATACAACTACAAAGTGGATATTGAAGAGTGGTTTGGTTTTATTTACTGCATTGAGAATAAAGTTACAAATCAATTTTACATTGGAAAAAAACAACTAAGACACGCTGGTAAGAAAAAGTCTAAGACTTATGGTAAACCTATGCTTTGGAAAACCTATACTGGCTCCTCTATTGCCTTAAACAGTGACATAAAAAAGTATAGAAAAGAAAACTTTAAGTTTGAGATTATAGAGTTTTATAAAACAAAAGGCGGACTATACTATGCAGAAGCTTACGTTCAAATGCTATCAGACTCTATGACAGAGTACTTGAGCGACCTAATAACACCTCGCTCATATAATCGACAAATTGCAGCTATCAGGTTTGTTCCAAAAGAGCATCCTACTAAAAAGACTAAAGCTTTTGTTAGCAAGTTAAAGGAAAGGTATATTGTATGAGCATGTCACCAATAGCCCCTGCACTTTGGATTGCAGGAATTTTAACGTTGTTTCTTCAGTTGTTTGATTATGTTTTAGCTATCGGTTTTATAGACCCAATTATCTCTTTAGTGTTTTTCTTTTTAACTCAGGAACTGAGTAATTTCTTTGCTCAAATGACCATTGGAGAAGATAATGGGGAAGATAGTAACTAAGAATCAACCTTGTGAAAACTGCGGAAGTAGCGATGCTAAACAGACTTATGATGATCAATCGAGTTACTGTTTTTCTTGTAAGAAGTCAAGAAAAGGGAATAGCTCAGAAAGAGAAGTTGTGACAGAGACTAATAGTAACTATTACGGACCCCGCCTTGATGAAGTTCGGGACGATTATCCTTCTCGCGGATTTAAAGAAAGAAACATTAAAAAGCAGGTTGCTGATCATTATAAAGTAAAGGTTTCTTACGATATTGACGGGCAGATTGACACTCACTACTACCCTTATACTTCGAGTGGTGCAGAGATTACTGGTTACAAAGTAAGACAGCTACCTAAGATTTTTAGACCTAACGTAGGTAAAGTTAGTTGCGGGTTGTTTGGTCAAAGTCTTTACAACGGTGGTAAACGCCTTGTGATTACTGAGGGTGAACTTGACGCTATGGCAGTTCAAACTGCTAACTTTGAAAAGTACAAAACCTTTTATCCAGTAGTTTCTATTCGGTCTTCAACAGCTACTAAAGACCTTATCGAGGTAAGAGACTGGGTTCGTCAGTTTGACGAGGTAGTCTTGTGGTTTGATAACGACAAGCAGGGCAAGGACGCTACTAAAGAAGCCGCTCGTATTATTGGTTATGATAAAGTTAAGGTAGTTAACTGTTCAGAGAATGACGCTTCTGATCTTTGGATTAAAAACCCAGACGAGGTTTTGAAAGCTATTTGGAATTCTTCAGACTACACCCCTGCAGGTATTCTAACTACAAAAGAGCTATGGGATCAGCTAGAAAACTATAACTCTCTTGAGTCAGTACCTTACCCTGAGTTTATGGCAGGACTGAATGAGAAGCTTAAAGGTATGCGCTTCGGTGAAATTACTTTGTGGACTTCTGGCACGGGTTCAGGTAAGTCTACTTTGCTTAGGGAGATTGCTTTTAACTTGCTTGAGGCTACTCCTGACAAGATTGGTATTATCTCTCTTGAAGAGTCACCTGCCGAGACTGCTCGCAAGATGGCAGGTATGGCCCTAAACAAAAACCCTGCAAAAGAGGAGTTATCACTTGAAGAACTTAAATCTGGTTTTGAAAAGGTATTCGGCACGGATAGAGTTATGGTCTTGGACCATCAAGGAAGTCTTTCTGACGGTTCTGTCATGGATTTTTTGGAGTACATGTGCCTTAGTGGTTGCAAATATTTATTTGTAGACCACATTACAATTCTTGCGTCAGAGGGTGCAGAAGGGCTAAGTGGCAACGAAGCTATTGACTTGATTATGAATCAGTTACTCAGGCTTGTTAAGAAGCATAACGTCTGGATTGGTTTGATCAGTCACTTGAGAAAAACAGACAATAAAGGCAAGTCTTTTGAAGAAGGCAAGCTACCCTCGATGGATGACATCCGTGGCTCTGGCTCTATTAAACAAATTAGCCACGACATTATTGCTTTTGCAAGGGACGTTGGTGCTGAAAACGAAGAACTAAGAAACATTATTAAGACAAAGGTTCTAAAGTGTCGTTACACTGGTTTGACAGGCCCTTCTGGGAACTTGTCTTATAACTTTGACACAGGTCGTCTTAGCGGGTCTAACATGGCGATACCTGACGATAAAGAAGAGCGGTTTGAAAGAGTCTAATGGAATTTAAATTTGATGAAAACCATTTAGTATTGATCTCTATTATGCTTCAGTTGTTAGATCGTGTTCAAAACACTAACGACCTTAACCCTAACGTACAAGAGTATATTAATGGGTTATGCGAAGAATTTAAAGAAGTAACCGCAGAAGAAGAAGGTTACTACGAAGCAGTATATTATTATGCTGACATATTTTTTAACAAACTATACGGGGCCAAGGAGACTCTGCACTAACTATGGAAACAATTATTAAGGAACTTAAAGCAGCTAACTTTACTAAGAAAGACTTTGAAGCTTGGCTTGAAAACGATAACGTAAAACGGATTTACAGCTTGAACAAAGAAAAGGTTGATCTTCTGAAAGACCTGTGGAAAGGAACTCCTTTCGAAAAGCAAGCAGAAGTAGTAGCAGAAAATACAAAGGCTTTTATTGAAAAGTCGGAAGAGTTTGCAGAAGAACTCAAAAACCACGCATTTAAAAGCTATGAAGCTGAATAAGACAGCTAGTCTTAATAACAATAAGAAACAATGCGCGCACTGTCAAAGTGAATTCACTCTAGGTATGTACTCCAGGTGGCACGGCGATAATTGCAAGCAAATAAAGGATTAAACAAATGACCCCCTATGAAAGCTTTATTCACTTGTCGAGATACTCTCGGTTTCTATATGGCGCGAACCGTCGTGAAACTTGGGGTGAAACCGTTGACAGGTTAATTTCTTTTTGGAAGAAACAAATTGGCAACAATGTTATCACCGAAGAAGAATTTACGACTCTACGTACAGCAATCTATAATCGTGAAGTAATGCCTTCCATGCGATCCATGTGGTCTGCAGGAGATGCACTCTCTAAGAACCACTTCCGAGGCTATAACTGCTCTTACAAAGATGTTGATCACATTCGAGCCTTTGATGAAATTCTTTATATCCTTATGGCAGGAACCGGCGTAGGTTTTGGCGCCCGCGCTAAAGACGTAAACAAGCTCCCTATTATTAATGATAACTTTGTAAAGACAGAGCGCATTATTCCTATTGAAGACTCTGCGGAAGGTTGGGCTAAGGCCCTTCGGAAACTTATTGCAGAGCTTTACTTAGGTAACATTCACCAGTGGGATTATTCTAAAATCCGACCAGAAGGTGCCCGACTTAAAACTATGGGCGGTCGTGCAAGTGGCCCAGAGCCGCTTAAAGACTTGTTTAACTTTGTAACAGCAATGTTTAAAAATGCTGCTGGTCGTAAGCTTCGTCCAATTGAAGTACACGACATTATTTGTAAGATTGCGGAAGTAGTCGTAGTGGGGGGCGTCCGCCGCTCTGCTTTGATTTCTATTTCAGACTTGGGCGACCCAGAGATTCGTGATGCAAAGTCTGGTCGTTGGTGGGAAACCGCTTCACACCGTGCCTTGGCTAACAACTCCGCAGGTTATGAAGTCAAACCATCTATGACAGTATTTATGGATGAGTGGATTTCCCTTGTGAAGTCTGGCTCCGGTGAGCGCGGTATTGTGTCACAGTACGGACTGCAAGCTATGGCACCAGAACGCCGTGATGGAAGCCAGATTGTTGGCCTTAACCCTTGCGCTGAGATTGCACTGCGTAACGGACAGCTGTGCAACCTGACAGAGGTTGTATGTCGTGAAAATGACACTCGTGAAGACCTTATCCGTAAAGTTAAAGCTGCAACTATTCTTGGTACACTCCAAGCTTCTCTTACAGACTTTAAATACGTTCGTAATGTTTGGAAGAAGAACTGTGAAGAAGAAGCACTGTTAGGCGTGTCTTTGACAGGTATTCAAGACTGTAAACTTTTGCAAAAGCCTAACCCCAAGCTTCTTAAAGCAATGAAGCAAGCAGCTATTGAAACAAACATTGAGTATGCTAATCGTATTGGGATTAACCCTGCAGCAGCTATTACAACAGTGAAACCAAGCGGAACGGTTTCTCAGCTTGTTGATAGTGCTAGCGGCATTCATGGTCGTTTCTCGCCTTATTACATCCGCAGTGTTCGTCAAGCTAACAACGACCCCTTGACACAACTATTGAAGGACCAAGGAGTTCCTAACGAACCCGACGCAATGAACCCTGCTAAGACTACTGTGTTTTACTTCCCTATCAAGTCTCCAGAAGGCGCTATTCTGGCTAATGAACAGTCAGCTATTGAGCAACTTGAGAACTGGAAAGTCTTTAAAGAACATTGGGCAGAACACTCTGTTTCTGTAACTGTGTATGTTAAAGAAGACGAGTGGATGGAAGTTGGTAGCTGGGTTTACAAGAACTTTGACTACATCACCGGCATTAGCTTCTTGCCTTACTCTGATCATACTTACGCCCAAGCACCTTATCAAGACTGCATTAAGGAAGAATATGAAGCCGCAGTTAAAGCAATGCCTGTTGTAGACTTTTCTAAATTGTCTCTGTATGAGTTTGAAGATAACACAGAAGGCGCTCAGACTTTGGCGTGTGTTAGCGGAGGCTGCGAAATCTAAAGTTAGTTCTCTCTGCATTAAGCAGTGTAAAATAGAAGGTGCCTACTGCAAAGGGGGTGGTAAGCACCTAGACGACATTAGACCTTGGAGCAAGTACTCTGACGAACAACGTCTTAGTATTATGAAAGAGCTTGATACCTGACGTTAAAGAACAATATATATAATCTTAACAAAAAGTGATAAAAAATGAAAACTGAAGTAGTTGTAGGAAAGCTTCTTGGCTGGTCCTTGGGGGTCGTCTTTGCCTCTGTTATTCACACTTGGCTTGGGCTTACTATTCTGGGTTATCTTGGCTGGATGCCATGAGTGAAGTGTTAGTATCAGCCTTAGAAGTTGTTTATTATAAAAATGAAATGGAGGAAGAGTAATGTTTGCTGCAATTCTAGTAGTGTGTAGTGTTGAGACTAACGACTGCACAGCTACCTCACATGTTCAAGTGTTTGAAGAGCTTTCTACTTGTCAACAAGAAATTATTAATGGTAAAGAGTTTTTTACACAAGAGAACTTTAGCTACGTAGACGCAGCTTTCTGTGTTAAGATTCCAGAAGGAGACCCTGCATGAGTTAATTTCGAAGATACGTTAACTATCTTGCTACTTGGCGACAACATCGCAATGCTATTAAAATCCTTAATGCTCTTACCGACAAAGAGCTAAAGGACATTGGCATTAACCGTAACGATATTGATCGTTTAGTTTGGCTACAAGAAGATAAAAACAAAAGAGGAAAGACAGAGTAATGTTTTTCGATTTTTATAAAGATATAAAAACCTTTTTAAAAACTTAGTCAGTAGCTGATGAGTTCTTAAAAGAAATTAAGCTGCCAAGAGAAGACCTTATTAAAACAATTAACTTAGAACAAAAAGAAAGCAAAAAGAATGTCTGATGACCTTACAAACGAAGATTACGAAGCCCTTATCGAAGATACCTTTAACGACTTTATGGAAGATGGTTTCGATTTTAGTTCGGATATGACTTTCGACGAAGTGTTTAAGTCTTTCTTTAAAGCAGGGTTCGAAAGCGCCTTGGCCGTCTTGGAAGAAGAAGAAGAAGAAACCGAGGAATAACTTTTGATTTACGTTATAGGCAGGAATAATTGTCCTTGGTGTGATAAGACTAAAGAGCTTCTAGACACTAATAATCAGGACTACACTTATATAAATATGAGTGATATGAATGAAAGTAATTATACTCTTTTTAAGGGTTTTATAACTACCTTCTTAGGCATGAGTACCTTACCTGTTGTTATTGATGTAATCGGTGGTTATACAGAACTAGAAAGAGAATACAATGGAACCTAAAAAGAGGGGTCGTAAGCCCATCTCTATTCCCAAGGATGGTTCTAAGATTAAACTTCTTCACACTCCTAAAACAGCTAAAGAAGATATTCTTAAGAAGTACAAGAACACTACAGAGTGGGGTATTTACGGGATTGATCGGTTTACTTTAGGATTTATTGACCTACTATGGAAGAACCCTGAGATTAGTTTTTATGTCACTGATACTAACGAAAGTAGGCTAGATAACGCTAATAGAACCTTTGGTCAAAGAAGCTTCTCTATGTATCGCTGGAACGTCTACCCCACCTCTGGCTTTATTGAAGAACCTCCGGCGGGTGTTATCTTATGCTCTAAAGAGCTGTACTATGAAGCACTTAAACGACCTAACCCTTACGGTGTTAAACTAGTACTCTTGGAAGAAGTTGATTAATGACTGAACTGTTTGTTACCGATAGCCGTAAGACTTTACTAGTTGAGATGGTTAAAATTAAGCACCCTTCCGACGATGACCTTCGAGAAGTAATGACTGTACTTTACAAAAACAAAGAGTATGAACTTACTTATGACTTATTTAGACAAGACTATTACGGTGAAGTAGCTGGTAGCTATGGAAGTGTAGTAGCTTAACCGCTCCCCTTAGTAACTCTCTTTGTTGTCCTTATGGATGACTTAGAGGGTTGCTAGGGGGAGTAATTATTTTTTTTTTTTTATTATAACTCTCCCTAGCTCAACTGGACAGAGCAAGTCACTTCTAATGACTAGGTTACAGGTTCGAGTCCTGTGGGGGAGGCCATAATAACAATAAGCCCCCTTGGTGGAATGGTAGACACGAAAGACTTAAAATCTTATGCTTATAGCGTACCAGTTCGAGTCTGGTAGGGGGCACCATGTCAGGGCAGGTTAGCAGGTTACTATAGTTAGTCAGGCGTCATAGCTTGTAACCTTGGGGTTCAATTCCCCAACTGATACCAATAACATTATAACAAAAATATCATAAAACTGATACCTGACGTTTAAGAATAATTCTCCTCAAACGAGTATAAACTTACTGTCTAAGCTCTGCCTAGAAGATACCGAATAAGACTCTCTACTGACATCTGAAAGAGAACTCTTACTTGTGACTTGTCACAGATAACCCCCGAAGATGTCACTCCCATAGTCTCCTGTGGAAGAACTTGATAAGCCTTTTGTGAAGGTTTATTCGGTTCTTTACGGGGGTTATTAAGGTATCTTCTAGGTATCTTAGATACATAAATTATTTTTATTATTTTTATGATAAAACAGATTAGGTACACTTTGGTACTAATCTATGAATTATTATTAATTACAATTGTTTAGGTATAAGTAGTCACACTTTGGTACTAATCTATGAATTATTATTAATTACAATTGTTTAGGTATAAGTAGTCACACTTTGGTACTATTTACTTTTAAAAAATTTCTTTTGAAAAACTTTTGAATGACCACTCGCACAGAAAGGATCTTCTAGTATGGTTGATATGAACACAAAACGCCCTGTTGGAAGACCTCGCCTTGATGGCAAACCCGCTGGTACTGTCCCTTGTAACAAGAAAAAAGGTATGAAGAATGGCGGTAGTAGAGAGGGCAGTGGTCGTCCTAAAGGTTCTAAGAACATTAACTCTCTTGCCTCTGTAAAGAAGCTTGAAGAGCTTGGCTTTGATCCTATTGTCGAGATGGTTAACCAGTTTCATGCTATTGATGATGCTTTAGCTTCCGGTGACATCCGCATTGGCTCTGGTGCTTATGCCCAGTTAATTGCTACTAAAGGTCAACTCATCAATAACCTGATGCAGTATGGCTATAAGAAGATCCCTGATAAACTTGAGCAAGAGATTACGGAGAAGCGTCCTGTGTCTATTGTTCTTACTGATTCATCTACTAATAAGGAAAATAAAAATGAGTGAAAATAACTCAAGTTGGGGTATATCTAAGAGCATCACCATGTCATCGCTTATTGCTATTACTCTCCAGACAGTTGCTCTTGTCTGGTACATTTCTGCTCTAGACGCTGCTGTTAGTACTAATACACGAGAGATCGCTAGGCAGGAAATCCGTTTGAATGAAATTGAGAAAACTTCTCAAGCTCAAGCTGTTATGCTAGCCCGTATTGATGAGAACATCTCGTCTATTCGTGCTTCTCTTGAATCTGTTTTAAAAAGAATTGGAGAATAACTATGCCAGCAGGAAAAGGTACTTACGGAACTAAAGTAGGTCGTCCACCCAAAACACCTAAAGGTGGTAAGAAGAAGTAATGGCCAGAGCTAATCCAACCCTGTGGGAGAAAGCTAAGTCAGATGCTGTTTCCCGTATGGGAGGTAAGCACTCTGCTAGGGCTATGCAACATGCAGCTAGTACTGCCAAGAAGCGTAAAGACACCAAGGCAGGTAAGCAGTATAGTTCACAGCCTAAAAAGAAATAGTTAGAAGAACATAATGTCAGAAATCAGATTACATGATAAACAGTCAGAAGTCATCAGAGACTTATTTATAGATAAGACTTGTCGATATTCAGTGGTTAATGCTAGTCGTGGCTTTGGCAAGTCTTACTTAGCAGCCACTGCCGCTATTATTGCCGTGCAGGAACTCATGGAGCTTCCTGATGACGTGCCTAACAAGAACGTTGCACTCATCGCACCCACTTACAGTCAAGCTGTGGAAATTTACTACCCACTAATTGCTTGGCAACTTGGTATGGAAGACTTTGCAGACAAGTCCTCTAAAGCCTCTGGTACGTTCTGGTTTCCTAACAACGTTCAACTAAAGCTATGGTCCTATGAAGCGTCTCAGCGTATGCGAGGTACTGGTCAGTACTTCGTAGTAGCAGATGAGGTTACTTCTTGGAAGGGTGCTGGCATGAACCTAAAAGAGTCTTGGGAATCTATTATTCAGCCTTGTGTTTCGACACGTTGGTCAAGACAAAATGCCAAAAGATTTAATGCTAATCCAGGACGTGCGCTTATTATCAGTACCCCAAGCGGGTACGATTATTTCTATGACATGTTCAATAGACAAGACAGCGACAAAGATTGGAAGAGCTATCACTATACTTATAAGGACTCTCCTTACCTTGATGAAGAGGAGATTGAGAGTGTTAAACTAACCCTTGACCCCCTAAAGTTCGCCAGAGAGTATACAGCAAGCTTCGAAGACTCTGGTACTAACGTATTCTATACCTTTAGCCGTAAAGACCATATCAACAAAGACCTCCCTTACTTCGAAACAGGGGAAGATGTTCATGTTGCTATTGACTTCAACGTCGGTGATTTTAAATTAGCCGACTTTAAATCTCGTGAATTCAGAGAAACCCTAAGTACTGTCTATCAGTATATGGCAACCCTGAGCGAAGCCTTGAGTAAAATAACTCTTGGAACGTGCAACGACTATCCAGCAATGGAGTACACCTAAGTAGGTGGAAGCGCGAGGCTACACTAGTTGTGTAGAAGATATAGTCTGGTCTCATGTGAAAGCATGAGCAGAAGTAAGTTATGTTACCCTGAAAAGGGGACTTAACATGAAAAAATGTTGTATATGCAAAATAACTTACTTCGGGTAAAGCCTAACGAACTTTACTGAACATAAACGATAATGGCTTCTGTTATCTTTGCTTTAAGGGGCAATCAGATACACATACTAGATGAAATGCAAGGCCATCCGGACACGGAAACCTTAGCTAATGCTTTAAAGATTAAGTATGCTGGCCACAAGATTATTTCTTACCCTGACCCTAGTGGTCGTGCTAGGAAGTCCTCTGCTGCTGTTGGTACTACAGACTTTAGTTTGTTACAAGGCGCAGGTATTGCTACTCGTGCGCATAGTAAAGCACCACCTATTATTGATAGTGTAGCGGCTGTAAACAAGAAGTTTATGAATGCTGCTGGTACTATTGATATGTATATTCACCCTAAGTGTGTTAACACAATCAAATCAATCGAGAGAACCCAATGGGTCGAAAACAATCCCGACAGTGCAGTCATTGACAAAAAAGAAGGTGTAGAACACTGGTCAGATGGTTTGCGCTATGCTGTTGAGTACTTGTTTCCAATCCGCTCTGGCACTAAAACTACTGTTAGAGGGTTTGGGTTCTGATCATTTACAATTAAAAGGAATACTATTATGCCACCTAGGGGAACAACCGGCGCGGTATCGCGCAGAGAAAGAGTCATGGCTCGTATTAACAACAGCCGTGTAGGTCAGGCTGTTCGTAAGCGTCAAGGTAACACAGCTTACAAGTTAACAGGCGCTAGAAAAGCCGCTCTTAAGAAGGCTCAAGGTGCTTCTGCACGAGCAAGGAAGATTGCAGGCAACGCCCCTAACGCTGCTAGACGCGCTGTCGGTGGGGCTGCTATTTCAGCTAACCGTTTAGTTAATCGCGCAACAGGTTCGAAAACTTCAGCTCTTAGCAAGCGTATGTCAGCTAAACGTGCTGTGAGTAGTGCTGCCTCTAAAGCTCGCAGTGCTGCTAGCAATGCGGCCTCTACTGTAGCTGGTCGCGTTCGTGACGCCACCCTTGCTGGTCGCCGCCGTGTAAGAGCGCAAACTACTGCAGCAGGCTCGACTGCTCGTAGTACTGCTACTCGTAACGCTGCTGGCCGTAGTCGAAGTGCAGCTATTAACAATGAAACTCAGCGCTTAGTTGCAAGAGGTGCTAAACCGTCTACTGCACGTAGAACCGCTACTAACTTGGTAGACTCGCGTAGAAAAGGAAGCTAAACTAGTATAGAAAACCGATCCCAAGCAGCAGAAAAAGATCGATTAGAAAAGATTTACAGTTCCCCTAATAGGGGCAAGTAATTATAAATACAGTATTAAGAATAGTGCGGTAACTAAACTTACCCATCTGAGGATCGGTAGAAAGGAATTACCATGCCTAGAGCAAGAATTAATAGTGCCTCTAAAGATATTATTGACGACAACGGAGCGGTCCTTGTATCAATTATTGAAGGCGAACAAATTCATTTTAACATGACACTTAACTGGCTAACAAGCCTTCAAGACTATACAATAACCTCCAAGATTGTTGAAGCAGACATGACCGGCGTTATTGTAGGAAACTACCCCACTGTTGTTAAAGCTGGTGGACAAGTTACCACCTTAGCTATTTTAGATGAAAACATTACAGATAACACCTTTAAGCTCGTTATTCCTGAAAGCCTTATTGGTCTTTGGGCTACACAACCAGCCCCAGAAGTTCCAGCCTACGGTTGGATCGGTGTTGAAGTTCGGGACTCCGGCGCAGGCTCTGAACAACAAATCTGGAAGCCCTTTAGAGGATTGGTAGAGGTTCGTTACAGTCCCTCTGAGGAGGTCTAATGGCTAAGTACTCTGTAACGGTTTCTAACACTGATATTGTGGTTGATACTTCAAGAGTGGGTGGTCAAGGTTCTAAGGGTGATAGTATTTCTGCTGTAAGTTTTGTTGACGGTCAGCTTGAAGTAGACCTTACTACTTCTTCAGGCTTTCCTGTTGAAACTTACTCCTTTGATATTTTTGAAGGATCAAGCTTAGTAAACCTTGGGGATGTAGACTTTTTTGAGCTTCAAGATAAAGATGTAATTCTTTATAATGCTGCTGAACAAAACTTTACTAACCACAGGTTCACAACTAGCTCACTGACGGATGTTGACAACACTAATAGGCAGGATGGCTCTATGCTAGTCTACTCTGGTGTTACTTCTAAGTATACAGCAACTACAATTATCAATAACAACAATATTAGCATTATTGGGGGAGACTTCTGATGTCCACTAAAATTATTCTTAAAAAGTCCGGTACTTCTGGCGGCGCACCTCTTGGAACAGACTTGGAAGCTGGCGAGATTGCACTTAACCTTGCTGATCGCAAGATTTATACAAAGAACGGTGCAGGTGTAATTACACGCCTAGACGGTGCTTATGTTGACTCGGTTGCTCCAGCAAATGCTGTTGAAGGTGACTTGTGGTTTGATACTGCAGCCAACCTTCTCAAAGCCCATAATGGTTCTTCTTTTCAGTCTGCTGGTTATCAAACGATTGCTGCACTGGAAGACACAACCATTACAGCTGTTAGTGCCGGTGAAGTCCTTAAGTGGTCTGGCTCTAACTGGATCAACAACACTCTTGCTGAAGCCGACATCCAAGCTGCGTCTAACCTTGTTACTGACGCCCGTAACTCTGTTTCTGTTACAGACAATGGCGGAGATGGCTCTCTGTCCTACAACAGTACGACAGGCGTAATCTCTTACACAGGCCCTTCTGCGGCTGAAGCTCGCGCTCACTTTACTGGTGGCACTGGCGTTACTATTACTAACGGTAATATTGCTGTTGGTCAGCCAGTTGGTACAACTAATAACGTAACTTTCAACAAAGTCACTACTGATCTTATTGAAGGCGGTTCAGTCATTACCATTGACCCCGCTGGTACAGGCGATGCAACTGGTACTGTTGTTATTGCAGGTAGCTTGACTGTCCAAGGTACGACAACCTCTATTAACTCTAATGAAGTTAACATTGGTGACTCTATTATTCTGCTTAACTTCGACGAGACAGGGGTGCCTTCTCAAAACTCCGGTCTTGAAATAGAGCGCGGTACGTCCGCTAACGTCCAGTTTATTTGGAACGAAGCAGACGATGCTTGGGACTTAGGTAACGAAACGCTTCAAAATGTAACTATCGATGGTGGTGTTTACTAACATAAAAGAAAGGTCATAAATATGGCTACTAAAATTATTCCAAAAAAGTCTAGTGTTGTAGGTAAAACTCCGCTGACTTCGGACTTAGATATTGGTGAGGTTGCTATCAACCTTGCCGATAAAAAGATTTTTACTAAAGATGCTGCTGGTGATATTTTACAACTAGGCAACACAGAAGAAGCAAGAATCCCTATTCAGGCGGATGTAGCTCTGGTTAAGGGCGACTTAGTTTACGCTACAGGAGCTGTTGGGGCTTCTGGCAAGATTACAGTAAACAAGTTTATCGCTAATAATACAATCGAAGAGCTTGCTGTTATTGGACTTGCAGAGAGAGACTTAGCGATAAACGAATCAGGGTTTGCGATTACCTTTGGCAAAATTAACAGGTTAGATACAACAGGAGATGCTGTTAGCGAGACTTGGGTAGAAGGCACTATTCTTTATGCTTCTCCAACCACCGCTGGTAAACTTACTTATGTTAAGCCAGAAGCACCTAATCAAAACATTTCTGTTGCTATTGTTATTCGTGCTCACGCTACTACGGGAATTATCTTTGTAAAACCAATTACTGGCTTTCACCTTGGCGAACTTCACGACTTACACGTCCCTAACCCCACTGAAGGACAAGTTCTTGCTTGGGACAATGCTAACGAACGTTGGGAAGCTAAATCGAGTGGGTCCGGTACAGTAACTTCAGTAGCCGCTTCTGGCGGCACTGGTATTTCCATTACCGGCTCACCGATCACTACTAACGGAACTATTACAGTTACTAACACCGCACCCAACGTAACTACCAACTTATCAACAACACATAATGCCTCTACTATTATTGTAAATAGCTCTGACGGCACTAACGCTACGGTTAACGCAGCAACAACGTCCCTCGCAGGGGTCTTGTCTTCAACTGACAAGAACAAGTTAGACGGAATCGCTGCAGGCGCTCAGGTTAACGTAGCTACTAACCTTGGAATTACCGGAACAGGCAACACTAGAACAATTACTTCGTCAACAGGCACTAACGTAACTGTTCCTGTAGCTACTACTACGACTGCTGGTTTGTTGTCTACAAGTGATAAAACAAAGCTTGACGGTATTGCTACCGCTGAGAAGGTTGGAACGATAACAGGCACAACTCTTGACCTGACTTCTGGTAACGTGTTTAGCTACACCCCTACGGCTGAAACTACGTTTGTGTTTAGCAACCCCCCTACGACGGGTACTACCCTCGGATTTACGCTTGAGCTCAATGGTGAATTTATTGATGGCGGCTATGACCTAGCTAATGCAGAGCCACCTGCTTATGGGAGGTTTAGTGTTGCTGCTCAAGAA
>Ga0222673_1000448_pt1 | contig 19287 bp, 15 predicted proteins | sample AntAcemetagen801_FD_179845 | JGI IMG/M metagenome (GOLD analysis project Ga0222673, IMG submission 179845) | Saline water microbial communities from Ace Lake, Antarctica - #801 | ecosystem: Environmental > Aquatic > Non-marine Saline and Alkaline > Saline | place: Antarctica: Ace Lake...
ATCGAGAACTTGTGGCGGTGAGCGTGCCGGTGCGTCGTGCTGCAGCCTTGACGGGTGTCTCGCGCGCAAGCGCGTCTTACCGTCCCCGCTCTGCCACGGGAGCGGCTGGGGAAAGTGTGCGGCCGGTTCCGGTGAATAAGCTCACTGTTGGTGAACGCCAGCAGGTATTAGGGGTCTTAGACAGTGATCGTTTCATTGATCTTGCACCACTTCAAATCTATGGGCGCCTGCTTGATTCGGGTGTGTATATGTGTTCAGTATCAACGTTTTATCGTGTCTTGAAAGAGAACCTGCAAGTCAAAGAGCGCCGGCGTTTAGCCACTCATCCTCCACGGGTGCGCCCTGAACTTGTCGCAACTGGGCCTGGACAGGTGTATTCGTGGGATATCACCAAGTTGGCCGGGCCGGTGAAAGGCCGCTACTACGACGCGTACGTGATGATCGATATTTATTCCCGCTACATCGTTGGCGTCAGTGCCGGGGCCCACGAATCGGGCATACTTGCGCAAGAAATGATGGAGCAAGCATTTGGGGTTCACGGAATCCCACGGGTCGTGCACGCTGACCGCGGGACATCGATGACATCGAAAACCGTTGCCACGTTGCTCGCTGATTTACACGTCACCCGTTCACATTCCAGGCCGAAAGTATCCAACGACAACCCGTACTCAGAAGCGTGGTTTAAGACACTGAAATACGCTCCCGTGTTTCCCGAACGGTTCGGATCACTGTATGACGCTCGCGCGTTTATGAACGAATTCGTTGAGTATTACAACCATGAACACCTTCATACCGGGATTGGTTTGAACACTCCCGCGAACGTTCACTTCGGGATCGCAAAAGACACGATCGCGCAACGCTCGGAAACTCTAACAGCAGCACGGGCGGCGAACCCAGAACGATTCACAACTGAAGATGTTCTACCCAAAATACTCGAACTACCCCAACACGCCTGGATCAATCAGCCCAAGGACGAAACAGAAAAGGAGAAAGCTGCCTAACTAACTATCACTGGTCTCAAAAACCTTGACAAATTCCGACGAGCCCCTCCTGGGGCATTCTCAAATTGAATGGGATCTTGATTATTTCATTGGTACGCGCTAACTTCATGATCCGTGGATCAATAGTCATTGTCTTTTTATGTCAACAAAGGAGGCAATCGTGTCGCAAAACGGAGCTACGAAAGTTGTAGCGATGCTGGCGTGTGTCGGGCTGGTCACTTCGGCATGTGGATCCGCGAGTCCGAACTCAGCACCAGCTATGGGGTCAGCCATTACCCAGGTAAAAGTGTCTGATGTCATGTTTGAAACAGACGTAAGTCCGGACCTGCGGGCTAATCGCAAGTGCAAATCCCCCGGACGAATGGTTCTCAAAACCTACAATAATCCTGCGGCAGCAAAGGTCGCCTCAGTCAAGGCCGCCATGAAGAAAATTTCACCCAAGGCGTTTGGTGTAAAAGTACCTGTCTACGTGGTTCTCTGGGGTATTAATGGAGAGCGAGGAGTGAACAGGAAAACCGCTTCCAAGATTGCAAACATGGCCATCGACAAAATGTACCCAAGAGGCGCCGGCGATAAGGAGTTTACTCGTGAGGTCCGAGAAGACATAGTCAACAAAGTGCAAAGAGAGACATTAACAGCGGATTATTACGAGGGCGCCTGTGCCGGATTTATCTTCTCAGCTGCCACCAACGTGAGTGACTTTCCAAACTATTTAGGTAAGACCACATTTCATGAATTTTTTCACATCTACCAAAATTCTTTTTACAACAACAACCCAAAGGGCGACAGGACAAACCCTGCGTGGCTTAATGAAGGATTTGCTGAGTTTTGGGCTCTTAGACAGGCGATCAAGCAGGGCTGGACTGACCAAGAATACCTAGACGGCCAACTCTCGGAAATAAAAAGTAAGGTCCGTGCTCAACCAAAATACGCAAATCTAAAAATTTTTGAAGACGAATTCGGTGACAAGTGGCCCGTGCACTCAATAGAGATTGGCTTAGTGGCAGCAAATTTTCTTCTACAAAAACACAACGGTGGCAAATCAACAAAGGCTTTCACCGACGAACTTTACGCTGCCATGAACAAATACGGGTGGGCAGAAGGGTTTAAAAAAGTAACGAAGAAATCGCCAAGTGGATTCTACAAAGAATTTAGCGCCCACTTACTGACCTAAGCTCTACCCTGTTAGGGCAGAAAAATCTTGGAGACTTCGCTGCGTCAGCACTATTGAAATTCAGGTGTCGATGTGTCGAGGCCAGTAGCGCGATATCAAGGCTTCCAACTATTATCTCGCGTAAATAGCAATGTACAGTGGGCTCATTGTTTCCTACCAAGGCTTGACGTGGCAGAAAGAGATCGGAGGCTCCGAATGAGCAACCAAGATTTGGTTTGGGTCAATAGGCCACTTGGGTCAAGGAGAATGAGCAGGGGTGTTCAAGCGACTCTTTTACCCGTCGTTTTTGCCTTACTTGTCGCATGTGGGTCTGGTGAAGTTGGAGGTGACGGTGTCAAGACCGAGCCTACGCCGTCAAATCCGACTTTGAGCAACGTGACTCCTGCGGAAGACGAAGCTGCGGAAGAGCCGGAGTCGGAGCGGCCGCAGAATCTACCAACTATTTCGCTAGTGAACGGCTCTAGCCTCGACGATCAGGTTTTGATGGGCTGGGCAGAGTTGGCTGAGCGGCAAATGCAATCGCGAGCGTCGAACATCTTGATGTTTGTGTATGACGTGGGTAAGCCAATCGAGCCTCCTCGGGAAATCCCTGACACTGAAGCAAGAGAGCACGAGACGCTCCTTAATGTTGAGCAGGTTGACTCGCTTATGGCAGATTTTGGGGCATGGCTCGAATCTGACGAATGCATGTCTCAGGACGCGGAGTATCGGGCCGATGAGGTGGACCTTTACCGCAGGTATCTTGAGCGCGGTGGCGACGCCTCTCACATGAGGGCCCTGTGTCCACAAACAAGGGTGGTGGGCGTTGGACTCACGGACAGTCTTCGCAATCTCGAACCCGCATCGGAAACTGAGCTTTTTGTTCTGCACGAGCTCTATCACGCATTTCAACAGGACTTAGAGGAGGAAGGGCAGTGTCGTACGGCAGGGGAGGCCGAGGACAGCACTACTCGGTGGATGGTTGAAGGTGGCGCTCACTATTTCTCTACGATGCTGTTACTCAATGGTGATCAAGAAAAGGGGAGAGAACTTATTTACGAACAAGCCCGTCAAGCTTTCAGTGAAAATAAAAGCCTAAGAGAGGGCGGTCCTGATCGTAAGGGAGCCGCGGCTTTGTTACTCATGATGGATAACCAGATGATTGATCATGAGTCGGTAATGGACGGTTCGTTGTTCTACGGGTGTGCTCGTGAATTTCAGTTTGGAAACTCTAAACCCGGCATGGAAAGCATTGAAGACCAGTGGTCCCAGTTCTAATTAATTGAGCGTAAAGTGCCACACTTTTTCTCGATCGCAACTGGCAGGCTTATTACTGTGCAAGCTAGAGTTGCCCGAAAGGCAACTTTTCCTACAGCTCATGCAGTGAAGATCAAGGGTCGTAGCGAAGAAGCCCCGTACCCACGCGAATTCTCTGACTCCCTTGTTTTCACCAGTCATAAAGGTAAAGCGATCCACTATCAACGTTGGCGAGAGTCGCGCTTTGATAAGGCTGCAGTAGCTGTTGGCCTTGATGGAGTTCAACCCCACGATTTGAGACGCACCTACGCTGCCCTCTCCATTCAAGCAGGAGTTGGTCCAAAGGCTTTGCAAACAGCCATGGGGCATTCAGACATTAGATTAACTATGGATATCTATGCTTCACTGTTTGAAGAAGACAGAGACGACCACGGCTCTCGGCTATCTGATGCCGCCGAGCAGGCTTTCTCAAACAAATGTACGCAAAATGTTCGCACTTTCTCTCAAAAGGCACCAGAAATGTGGAGCCGCCTCGGAGATTCGAACTCCGGACCTACGCATTACGAGTGCGTTGCTCTACCCCTGAGCTAAGGCGGCTTGCCCTCACGGGCTAGGCAAGATTACTCGCGGGCACTTTGTCGGAGCAAGGCAGTCTTAGGTCCGAGGCAGACGCCATCTGGATTGGCTTGACGCTAGTCTGCGCCTGTGCGATTAGGCGTTCTCGACATTGGCTCCAACTCTGTACATTTTCTGGTGGTTGACGCACATTATGGGGCGGCCCCAGTCCCAGCGCACAAGAGCAAAGTCGAGTTACAGCTCGCCCAGACTGCGGCCCCTGACGGTGCCATATCTACTGAATCAATAGCAGCCCTGGTCGACTTTATTCACGCGAGTCAGGAACTCTCAGAAGGCCTTGGCGTGAATCAAACAATCGCTTTTGCCACGTCTGCGATCCGTGACGCACCAAATCAATCGCAGCTGCGGGAACAAGTGCTTGCAGAAACATCGGTTGACATTGATGTACTCAGTGGTGAAGTGGAAGCTGAACTCACTTTTCTGGCTGTTCGTCGTTGGCTGGGTTGGTCTGCGGGTCGAATCATGGTCTTTGACATCGGTGGCGGTTCCTTGGAAATTGCAGTTGGTGAAGACGAGGAGCCAGATAATGCCGTTTCGCTTCCATTGGGTGCTGGTTCCTTAACGCGCCGATTCATCCATGAAGATCCTCCACAAGAATCTGAAATCAAGGCTTTGCGTAAATATGTACGTCTTGAGGTCGCTGCAACCGCCAGCCTGTTGTCAAAAGGTGAAAAGCCCAGAATATTTGTGGGCACTTCCAAAACATTGAAACAACTCGCTCGCATTGCGGGAGCGAAGGAGTCTTCCGCTGGACCCTACGCGGATCGAAGGTTGACGCTGCAAGGGGTTCAGGAATCAATTTCACGGCTCAGTTCACTTCCGGATTCCCAACGCAAACAAATCTCAGGGGTCTCCACTGGTCGTTCAGGTCAATTGCTGGCCGGGGCCTTGGTCGCAGAAGCGGCGATGGAACTCTTTCACGCGGAGGAATTGGCTATATGCCCTTGGGCTTTGCGTGAAGGTGTAATTCTGCGCGCACTTGATGCACTCTCAAACTAGTTGTACTCATTTTGGCGTGAAGCCACGCAGCCGCAGGCTGTTTGTTACTACGAACACGCTGGAGAAGGCCATTGCCGCTCCGGCGATCATGGGATTGAGTAGGCCGGCCATGGCAAGCGGGATGGCAGCAGTGTTGTAGGCGAAAGCCCAAAACAGGTTGCCTTTGATTGTTCCCAGGGTCTTTCGCGCAAGTTCAATACCCGTGGCGGCACTCGTGAGGTTACTGTTTGTCAACGTGATGTCGCTGGCTTCTATCGCAACATCTGTTCCTGAGCCCATCGACATGCCTAGGTCTGCTTGAACTAGAGCGGCTGCGTCGTTGACGCCGTCGCCAACCATTGCGACAATGTTTCCCTCGGATTGAAGTTTCGTAATTATCTGCACTTTGTCTTCGGGGAGGACACCGGCGAACACTCTGTCGATTCCCACTTCTTTGGCCACCTGCTCGGCTGCGCTTTGATTGTCACCTGAGATGAGCACTGGGGTGAGACCAAGTTCCTTGAATTTCGTGATTGCGGTTTTGGAGTCGGACTTGATGGTGTCAGACACTGATATGAGACCGCGGACCTCACCGTCCCAGGCAACAGCGATGACGGTGTGACCGAGGTTTTGGTGAGTGGATACCCAGTCTTTGTCAGTTGATAGTGACCATTGTGTTGCTAACCAGTCAGGGTTGCCAATTACGGCCGCTTTGCCGTTGATTAGTCCTTGAACTCCGCGACCTTGGGTTGACACGAACTCTTGCGGAGTGAATAGGTCCACCTGTTGCTTTGCGTGGTTGGCGATTGCCTGGGCGATTGGGTGTTCACTGGCGTTCTCAAGTGAACCAGCAATGATTAGGAATTCTTTTTCATTGACGTTGGTTTCCAGTTTGATTTCTTGGACAGACATTTTGCCAGTTGTAATGGTTCCAGTTTTATCCAAGGCAATTGTGTTGACTCGTTTCGTTGATTCAAGGATTTGTGGTCCGCGGATCAAGACACCCAACTGTGCTCCACGGCCGGTTCCTACCAGGAGCGCTGTTGGTGTTGCTAGTCCCAGTGCGCACGGACAAGCAATGATGAGAACAGCCACCGCCGCGGTGAAAGCGAATGTTGGTTCTTCACCCGCAAGCAGCCAACCGACCAGAGTTGCCAGAGCTAAGACGATCACGATTGGGACGAAGATCGCTGAGACTCGATCCGCTAGGCGTTGAATTGGCGCCTTGCCTGCTTGGGCACTTTCCACCAAGTTTGTAATTCGGGCCAGGGCTGTGTCGGAGCCAATTGCGGTCGCTTCAACGACCAGTCGGCCACTGGTATTGAGCGTGGCACCAATTACTTTGTTTCCTTGCGTCACTTCAATGGGAATTGATTCCCCTGTAATCATGCTCTCGTCTACTGCTGAGGCACCGTCAATAACTATTCCGTCGGTTGCGATTCTTTCGCCGGGGCGCACAACGAAGTTGTCACCCAAAGCGAGTTCTTCTATTGGAATTTGCTTTTCTATTCCGTTGTTGGTGACTGAGACCGTTTTCGCTCCAAGGTTCAGTAGCGCGGTGAGTGCGGCACTGCTGCGGGATTTGGCACGTGCTTCGAAGTAGCGGCCAAGGAGAATGAACACGGTTACGGCAGAGGCAACTTCAAGGTAAATCTCGCTGTTGCCGCTATGACTGGGCAAAAGCGTGAATGCCATCTTCATCCCGGTTTCACCTGCTCCGCCAAAGAAGAGGGCGTAGAGGGACCAGAGGTAAGCGGCGGTCACACCCATGGAAACCAAGGTGTCCATGGTGGCGTTACCGTGTTTGAGGTTTATCCAGGTTGCCCTGTGAAATGGAAGAGCGCCCCAGATAACAACGGGGCTTGCCAGGGTCAGCGAAAGCCACTGCCAGTAGTCAAACTGCAGAGCTGGGATCATGGCCATTAGGACAACCGGAATGGTGAGTGCCGCAGAAATGATTAGTCGGTTGCGCAGTTCAACCACTTCGGAGTCTTTGACTTCCGGTTCTTTTTCTTGATCTGGCTTTACTTCTTTCGCGGTGTAACCAGCGGACTCAACCGCGGTAATGGCGTCGCTGACGTGGATGTCTGTAGGAAGGTTGATTGTTGCTTTCTCGGTTGCATAATTGACCGTTGCCGTCACTCCGGGGAGTTTGTTGAGTTTCTTTTCCACCCGCATTGCACAAGACGCACAGGTCATGCCACCTAGTTCAAGGACTACGGGTGCTTGTGTAGTTGTCATGCTGGGACGATCGTGTAACCCGCTTCTTCAACTGCTGCGGCAATGTCAGCGTCACCGATCTCGTTGTCACTGGTGATCTGGACGGGAGAGGCTTCACCTTCATGCAGGTCAATGTTCACGCTGGTCACACCATTGATCTTTGAGAGTTCTTCGGTGACCGAGTTGACACAGTGACCGCAGGTCATACCGTCAACGTTAATTGTGGTGTTTGTCATTGCTGCTCCCTTTGTTGTAACTGTTCGTGTGACTAGCTTTTTACTAGGCGTTCAATTGCCTGCTGGGCTTCTTTGATTTTGAAGGTTGCGTTTTCTCCGCCTTGACTGATTGCGTCGGCGACACAATGTTGAAGGTGATCACCCATGAGCAGAACTGCGACAGATTGAAGTGCTTTAGTTGCAGCTGAAACTTGGGTGAGGACGTCAATGCAGTAAGTGTCTTCTTCGACCATGCGTTCAATCCCACGCACCTGGCCTTCAATGCGCTTTAGGCGCTTAAGGACCGCAACTTTGTCGTCGGAGTAACCGGGATTCATAATGTGACTATACCCCTTGGGGGTATGTCTAGTTGCAGGTGGTGGTGGTGCCGGGATCGATTGTTCCTTCAAGCAAGTAGGCGTCGACTCGGTCGGTGACGCACTGACTGTCTTCGAGGTAAGCGGTGTGGTTGTAGCCGCCCTCCCAGATCACTAACTCAACATTTCCCATTTGCTTGGCCACGGCTTGCGCCCATTGCGCTGGCGTTGCTGGGTCGTTTTCCGTGGCAACGAGCATGACCGGGGCGGAGATATTCGGGGTGACTTCAATTCTCTGTTCAGAGGTGTACGGCCAATCCTTGCAGGCAAGAACTCCCCAACCCAGAGCCTTACCAAATGTTGGCGCTGTGATTTCAAGTTGATTGGCAAAGTCACGAATCTCGTCAACGCTTTGGGTGACGGGGAGATCAAGACAGGAAACAGCGTAGAACGCGTCACTTGAATTGTCTGTGTAGCGGCCATCGGGTGCACGACTGATTCGTTGGTCGAGCAGTTTCAGTAATTGAGTTGGCTCACCGTTGGACATTGCGGCATTAAGGCCCGCGCGAAGATCTGGGAAGTCATAGCGCGGGAAATAGAGGTAACTGACAATCGCGAAAGTTGCTAGACCTTCGGTGAGTTCACGGCCGTTCTCCGCGACAAGTGGATTGGAATCAAGGTCTTTAAGGAACTGTTGTATTTGCTGCACTCCCTGGTCCACACTTCCCGTGAGGGGACAGTCACTTTGCTCGAGACAGTCTTCAACGAAATAGCGGAGCAATACTTCAAATTCCTCTGCCTGGCCTTTCGTGACTTCAAGTTGGTTCAAGTTGGTGGGCAGAACGCCGTCGAGAACCATGCGACCAACCCGCTCTGGGAAAAGCTGGATATAGGTCGTACCGATCGCAGTACCGTAACTCTTGCCTAACAGGTTCATGACCGGGTCACCGACGAGTGCCCTAGCAATGTCCATGTCCCTGGCCACTTCAACCGTTGACATGTGAGCGATCAGTGGATTGTCCTCGTTCTTGCAGGCTTGGCCAATAAACCCGGCGTCAAGGATCAGTCGGCTTTCTTCGAGCTCGGTGTCCGGGGTGCTGTCAGCCGATATTTGTGCGTCAATCTGTTCGTCGGTTAAGCAACGAATCGTGTCACTCAGTCCAACTCCCCGAGGGTCGACACCCACAACGTCAAAGACGTCGCGCACTTGATCGGTCACAATGAAGTCGGCAGCCTTGGCGTATTCGAATGCACTTCCACCCGGACCACCAGGATTTACAAAGAGTGAACCGATCGACTCCCCGCGTGCACGCACTTTGGTCATCGATAGTTCCACTCGTTGCCCTTGCGGGTCGTTGTAGTCGAGCGGGACTTCAAAAGTTGTGCAGTCGGCGTCACCACAGTTACGCCAGTCGACCTGTTGGCTATAGAACTCGGCGAGTTCGCCGGAAGTTGATTCTGACTGACTTGACTGCAAAGCCGGTGCCGTTGGAGGCATCGCTGTTGTGCCCGAACAACCCGAAATAAGGGCTGCCGCCACCGCGACGAGTGCGATTGCACGGATGCCGGCTGGCATTGAATAGGTCACGCGCCTTACGGTATATCGGTGAGCAAAACTCCCCGGACACCGGCAGAGATCTCTGCGATGGTTGAAGCCGGGATTTCACGGGGGCTCAGTGTCATTGACGCCTTCACCGCGGCGACCGGGAATCGAACACTTGAACGCGCCCACAAGAAAGAACTTGCCACAGCCAAGGTCGCCGGGATGAAATACCAGGCTCGATTGCAGTCACTTCGCTTTGGCGCTATCGCAGGTGGTGGTGTCGCAGTTTCCAGCGGTGCATTGGCCGTAGCTAGCGCGGCACCCGGACTGTGGATTCTCAGCGCTGGTGGCGCATTGCTGTCACTTGTGAGCATTCGACGGTGGCGCAGGATTGGTGCTCGACCTGTAGTGAGGAATCTGGTTCCACCCGCTGCACCTTTGCCACGTGGGGCAATCGGCCGTGAAAGCGTTAAACGCTACACAACTGTTCGCACGCAAGTTGTGAATATGAGTAGCAGCATTTCTGTTGTGCACCCCGATGCTGGTGCTGAGTTGGTAAACGCCGATTCGGAAGCCGCCGGTGCTTTGAATGCACTGTGTGAGCGTCTGTTGGTATTGCATCAACTAGCGGCCTCGCTGCCCGGTACCGCTGCCGCGAACAGTGCCACAAGTGCTGCTGGGGTTGTTGCCTCACGGCTGGATGTTGGTTGTGACAGTTACGACAATCTTCTTGCCGCTGCAGCGGAACTACTCGCATCCCCCGACATCAATGCGGTGGTGAACCTGCAGCCTGCAGCTGACTCACTTATTGCATACTCGCATGGATTGATGCGAGCTTCGGATCTTTGATCGACACCATGAGGGATTCAACTGCCAGTTGAGGTGGCGTATTTGCCTTGATTGACGCGCGTGAGTGCTCTATTGCTTCCAGGGTTCGCGTTGTGTCAGCTGGGTTTCCCCGGGCAGCGAAAGATTCAATTGCCGGTCGCATTTCTTGGTTGATCAATTCCAGAGGACTATCAAGCTGAACAATCAGAATGTCTCGGAAAAGTCCTAACAGGTCCACAAGGGAGCGATCAACTTCGTCGCGAATCATGCGCTTGCGCCTGGTTTTTTGGTGGTTGAGAAGTTGCTTCTTTGCTGAATCCACATTGCGTTTCGAGGATCCGATGATGCGACTGCCTTCTTCTATCCCGAAGGCCGCTCGCAGTTGTAAATCCTCTTTTGAGTCCAGTTCGTCCGCCCTCGTATTCGCTGCGGTTGTTGCTTCGGTGACCATGTCCCTTGCCGCGTACATACAGGAAGGGATGTCGCGCAGGCTGATTGCCGAACGCAAATCCGATTGTCGTCTCGTTCGACTGGCTTCTTCAGTGGCGAGTCCCCGCGCTCGGCCAATGTGACCCTGGGACGCTCGCGCCGCAAATGCAGCCATCGCGGGGTCGACTTTATAGGTATCGATGAGGAGGTCAGTAACGTCTTTTGTTGTTGGAGTGCGTAGTGAAATGTGTCTTGTTCTGGAGACGATTGTTGGTAACACGTCTTCGACACTGGGAGCGCACAGAACCCACACGGTATGCGGGGTCGGTTCCTCAAGACTCTTCAGCAGTGCATCAAATGCTTGGTCGGTGAGACGATCAGCGTCCTCCATGACAATCACGCGCCAGGGACTATCGATCGGTGCCAGTGCAGAAATTCGGACCAATTCGCGGGCTTCATCCACTCCGTAGGAAAGTCCGCTTGGGTTAATAATTTCAACGTCAGCGTGTCCACCCACCGGCGCTAAGCGACAGGTTTGGCAGGTGCCACAACCATTGAGTGGGCAGATTAGGGCCGCCGCGAACGTTGTTGCCGCAGTTGACCGGCCTGAGCCTGGCGGCCCGGTAATCAACCATGCGTGCGTCATGCCTGGCCCTGGTTCCCCGATCCGAATTTTCTCTGCGTCGGTGACCGCGCGACTGAGTTTTTCTACCGCGTCAGACTGCCCTACCAGCGAACTCCAAATCGGTTCCACGCTCAGTTCAATTCCTGCATCACACGCTGGCGAATAACCTGCCCAATTTCCTCTTGTGTCCCGGTTGCATCCACGACCAAGTAGCGATCAGGGTCTAATCCTGCAATCTCAATAAATGCTTCAGCAACGTCGCGGTGATACTGCATTGGTTCGGCTTCCATGCGATCTGGGTTGACGACTCGCTTCATGCTGACTTCAGGGTCCAAGGTCAACACGATTGTCAGATTCGGCAGTAGCCCACCGGTTGCCCACATGCTCAAGTCTCGAATTCGGTCTGCTCCCAATGCACGTGCATAACCTTGATAGGCGACGGATGAATCGATGTAGCGATCACAAATAATTACATCGCCTCGCGCAATTGCTGGTCGGATCACGCGGGCGACATGATCACCGCGTGCTGCCGCAAAAAGCAATGCCTCGCTCTGCGGGTTCATCCCTTCGTGTTCCAGGCTGAGCACGGTGTTGCGGATCTGTTCAGCAGCTGGTGTGCCACCCGGTTCGCGAGTGCGAATTACCGTCTTACCGATCTCGGTGAGGTACTCGGCTAGTAACGCTTCCTGCGTTGACTTTCCAACACCCTCGCCGCCTTCGAATGCAATGAAATATCCGGTCATAGTTCTTCCTAGGTGCTCACTTCTTGGCCAGTCATAACGTCTGCTGCAGTTGGTTCTGGTTTCTTAGCCACGGCTTTCTTAGCGACCGTCTTTTTTGCGACTGCTTTCTTGGTCGTCTTCTTTGCTGCCTTTTTTGTTGCCTTCTTGGCGGGCGCACGCTTTGCAACCTTCTTGGGTGCTGGACCTTTAGCCCGACGTTCAGCGATTAAGTCGCTGGCGCGATCAATGCCAACACCCATTGGGTCGTCGGCAACGCGAAGGGTCGCATTGATTTCACCATCGGTGACGTAGGCACCGAAACGTCCTTCTTTGACCACAATCATTTTTCCAGTCGAAGGGTCAACGCCAATTTCACGAAGAGGACCGGCAGCTTGACCCTTTCCGCGACGCACCTTTGGTTGGGAATAGAGAACCAGTGCTTCTTCGAGGGTAACTTCAAAGATTCGATCCTCGCTATCTAACGAGCGGGAGTCTTTGCCCTTCATGAGGTAGGGGCCATAACGCCCGTTCTGAGAAGTGATCTCTTCAGCGCTTTCAGGGTCAATCCCAACGATTCGAGGCAAACTCAACAGAGAAATCGCCTGATCGAGTGTGACATCACTTGGTTTCATGTAGCTAAAGAGTGAAGCCGTGCGAGGCTTGGCCGACTTGGGTGAATCCTCCGGCAAGTTCTCGGTGACATACGGGCCGTAGCGGCCCGATTTGGAAACCACCATGAGCCCTGTGTCCGGGTGCAGCCCCAGTTCACGGTCGCCCGATGGCTCAAGAAGTAACTGCTCTGCTAACTCTGCGGTGAGTTCGTCGGGTGCTGTGCTCAACGGAATATTGGCCCGTTCTTCACCACGCTCGACATATGCGCCGTAACGACCCACGCGCAAGTGGGCGTCGGTTCCCTTGATCGGCATTGTTGCGATCCCGCGAGCGTCGATTGCGCCGAGGTCTTCGGTCAAAGCCTTCACACCGTGGAAGTGGCCTTGGGCCATTTCACCGCCGCGCCAGAAAGCATCGAGTTGCTTGACTCGATTCGCTTTACCCATCGCGATTTCGTCGAGGGCTTCCTCCATATTGGCGGTGAACTTGTAGTCGACTAATTCACCAAAGTGCTCTTCCAAGAGACGCACTACCGCGAGCGCGGTGAAACTTGGGACGAGTGCGGAACCCTTTTTCCACACGTAGCCACGATCAACGATCGTTGACATGATCGAGGCGTAGGTCGACGGGCGACCAATTCCAAGTTCTTCAAGTTTGCCAACCAGGGTCGCTTCGGTGAAACGTGCCGGTGGTTTTGTCGTGTGACCTTCGGGTGTCAGCTCCTTAGCGTTGAGCTTTTGCCCTTCACTTAATGCGGGGAGTTGACGGTCTTCTTCCTTGTCGTCATCCGTCGCTATGTCGTCAAGTGCTGCTTTAAAGCCAGCGAAGATCACAACGGTGCCACTTGCACTGAACTCAGCATCCTTGCCGTTGCTCGCCTGGGCTCCGAATTTGATCGTGGTGGTTGCCACCTGAGCATTCACCATCTGGCTCGCGACGGTGCGTTTCCAAATCAGTTCATAGAGAAGAAATTCGTCACCGGTCAATTCTTTACTGACTTCACCGGGAGTGCGGAACGTGTCACCGGCTGGGCGGATTGCTTCGTGGGCCTCTTGGGCGTTCTTCGATTTACTCGCCCAAACTCGTGGTGTCGCCTCAACGTATTCGGGGCCATAAAGTTCCGCTGCTTGCGTGCGTGCAGCATTCAATGCTTGGGCGGAAAGACTCACCGAGTCGGTACGCATATACGTGATGTAGCCGTTTTCATAGAGTCCTTGGGCTACCCGCATGGTGCGCTGAGCACCCCAACGGAAGCGACCAGATGCTTCCTGTTGGATTGTGGAAGTGGTGAAGGGAGCCTTTGGTTTGCGCTGACCTGGCTTTTGCTCAACCGATCGAACCGTGTACTCAACACCTGCGAGCGATTCAACAAATGCTTTCGACTCAGTTTCGTTGAGCAGGACCACGTCGGTCTTGACCAATTCACCCGACTGGTTGAAATCCCCTCCGGAGGCAATTCTCTTACCGTCGATCGTTGCAAGTTTCGCTTCAAAGTCACCCGGTGCAAATTTGCCCTTGATGTCCCAGTAGCCGGCGGAATTGAAAGCCATGCGGATTCGTTCGCGCTCAACAACAAGGCGCACCGCTACGGACTGAACCCGTCCGGCTGAACGAGCCTCGCGTCCAATTTTCTTCCAGAGCACCTCAGATACGGGGTAACCGTAGAGCCGGTCCACGATCCTTCGGGTTTCTTGGGCTTCCACCAAATCCATGTCAACGTCGCGGGTATTTGCAACCGCTTCTTGAATCGCGTCCTTGGTGATCTCATTGAACACCATTCGCTTCACGGGAACTTTTGGTCGAAGGACTTCCATGAGGTGCCAAGAGATTGCTTCACCCTCGCGGTCCTCGTCCGTCGCGAGCAACAGTTCGTCAGAGTCTTTCAGTGCGGCCTTGAGAGCTTTGATCGTGGCCTTCTTGGACTCGTGGACAATGTAAAACGCCTTATAGCCGTCGTCGACGTCCACTGCGAGCTTGGCCCAATCCTTCTTGCGTTCCTCAGCTGGCAAATCAGACTTTTTGGCAACCAGATCGCGAATATGACCAACCGATGCCAGAACCTCGTAATTGGGTCCTAGGTAGCCGGCAATCTTCTTCGCCTTGGCCGGTGATTCAACAATCACCAGTGTCTTGGGAGCCATGTAGTCCTCTCGGGTCCGGGGCCAAAACCCCTTCTGTCGAAGTCCGACGGTAGGACACACCTATATATATGTGTTGCACCGCCCCCTTGCTTGGGGTGCTTTCATCACACTTCTACTAAAGACTGAGTTGAGAAATACGTCCCCGGGTTACTCCCAATATGGTCGCGGTATCACTCACCGAGAATCCGGAGGAACGCAGTTCTGCCACCAGCGTTCTGACTCGAGAGGCAGCTTGGGTTTGAAGTTGTGCGGCATCTGCCGTCAGTTTCTTGACCTCTTGAAGTTCGTCAGCCAAAGGTCCAATCTGGAGATCGAGTTCGATCTCTTGTTCCGTGACTTTTATGTCCAACATGGTTTCAACGAGATCGCATACCTGAGATTTTGCATGTTCCAACAGGCGCACCTGTGTGACTCCCACGCCTTCGACGTGAATCTCCCAGCCATGTTCCCAGCGCTTCGCCTTGGCAATATAAGTCATTGCAACCACCCTTTCGGTAGACACGACAAACGATCAATAGCCTGCTTCACAAGGCCCGGCGAGACTTGTCCCGGTCTCGTGACGACTGTCATATGGAGTCCGCAAGGGCAGTACCACTTTTCATGATCACCCTTACCTCTCTTACTCGAACACCCAAATGCGCGCAATGCACGTGCAACATCTCGGTATTTCATTGAAGTAGCCATAATTTAATTTATCCCCCCTATACAGATACTGTCAAGGGGGGATATACACCTGTGGAAAACTTAATGTATTGAAAATGCGAACTTATTCAAAAAGCAGAGAGGGTCGGGCACAAGGCCCGACCCTCTCTGACGTTCTTTGTTGGTACTCGATTACGAGGTTGTGATCTCCTGCTTGTCCCCGACCGCAATTGGTCGGCGCTTGGAAATAATCACTGCAATAACGATCACAATGACGGCAAATGCCGCCACGGCTAGTCGTATACCGTCATTGGCGTCTGCCCCAACGCTGACACTCACGATTGCGGGTGCGATCAAGAGTGCTACAAGGTTCATGACCTTGATGAGCGGGTTGATAGCAGGGCCTGCGGTGTCCTTGAATGGGTCACCAACGGTGTCACCGATAACGGTAGCTTCGTGGGCAGGTGAACCCTTGCCACCGTAGTTACCGTCTTCGACGAACTTCTTGGCGTTGTCCCATGCTCCACCGCTGTTGGAGAGGAATACGGCCATGAGCACACCTGCTGCAATTGTCCCGGCGAGGTAGGCACCGAGGGCGCCAACACCCAAACCGAAACCAACCGCGATCGGGGTGAACACTGCCAGGATCCCTGGAGTCACCAGTTCACGCAGTGAATCACGGGTGACAATGTCAACAACCTTGCCGTATTCGGGCTTTTCGGTTCCTTCCATGATTCCTGGGTGATCACGGAACTGGCGGCGCACTTCGTAGATCACGGCACCGGCTGCACGCGATACCGCGTCAATTGCCAGGCCTGAGAACATGAATACGACCGCAGCACCAATGATCAAACCAACAAGGTTGGCCGGTGAGGCGACATCGAGAATTCCGTCGTATTGCAGGGCATTTGCTGGACTCAAGCCAGCAACGGCTTCTTTCGCTGTCTCTGTTGCGCCCAAAATCGCGTCCCGGAACGCCCCGAAGAGTGCTGTTGCAGCAAGCACCGCTGTTGCAATCGCAATTCCCTTTGTGATCGCCTTGGTGGAGTTACCAACTGCGTCAAGGCGGGTGAGGATTGCAGCACCGTCGCCGTGAACGTCGCCGGACATCTCAGCAATGCCTTGGGCGTTGTCAGAAACCGGACCGAATGTGTCCATCGAAACGATTACTCCGACGGTGGTGAGAAGACCTGTGCCGGCGAGAGCGATTGCAAAGAGTGACAGCAGTACTGAACCGCCACCGATCAGGAATGCTCCGTACACCGCGGCACCGATCAAAAGTGCCGAGTAGACAGCGGACTCAAGTCCAAGTGAGATACCCGAGAGGATCACCGTTGCAGGACCGGTAAGTGAGGTCTTGGCAACGTCGTCGACTGGTCGACGATTTGTCTCGGTGAAGTAAGCGGTGAGCTGTTGGATCAGTGCTGCGAGCACAATTCCAATGAAGACTGCGCCAATCACGTACAGGCGTGGACTGATTGTGTCCGCTGCTTCTGTTGCTGCGATTCCACCAATTCCTTCAATCTCGCTCCACGATTCGGGGACCCACGTGAAGACCGCGAGGATCACGAGCACCGCTGAAATCGCGGCAGATATAAAGAAGCCTCGGTTGATTGAGGACATTCCCGACCTGTCAGTAGCACGGGGTGAAACAGCGAAGATTCCCACGACAGCGGTAAGAACACCGATAGCAGGGATCACGAGTGGGAGGACGAGTCCAAGCTCGCCGAAAGCTGTTTTACCAAGAATGAGTGCTGCAACCAGGGTTACCGCATAGGACTCGAAGAGGTCAGCTGCCATACCGGCACAGTCGCCCACGTTGTCGCCCACGTTGTCGGCGATTGTTGCCGCATTGCGGGGGTCATCTTCGGGGATTCCTTGCTCAACTTTGCCGACCAGGTCAGCACCGACGTCAGCTGCTTTGGTGAAGATACCGCCGCCAACACGCATGAACATGGCAAGAAGTGCTGCTCCGAAGCCGAATCCTTCAAGGACCTTGGGTGCTTCACCTTTGTAGACGAGTACAACTAGTGCTGCGCCGAACAGGCCTAGCCCAACAGTGAACATACCGGCCACGCCACCTGTACGGAACGCGATTTTCATTGCCTTCTGTTCGGTGCCGTCTTTAGCTGCGGCTGCGACTCGAACGTTTCCGCGGACCGCGAGCCACATTCCCATGTAGCCGGTCACACCGGAGAAGACTGCTCCCACGAGGAAGAAGATGCTTCGACCAACTCGCTCACTTGTGGTGTCAGCCGGGAGTATGAACAGCACGAAGAACACGACAACCGCAAAAATTGCCAGGGTCTTAAATTGACGACTCAGGAAAGCGGACGCGCCCTCCTGGATTGCCCCTGCAATCTCCTGCATACGGTCGGTTCCTTGGTCTGCGCTCAATACCTGGCGAACCAGGACTGCTGCAACTACCAGTGCTGCGATGGCGATGGCAGCTACGACCAGGACGATTGTCTGGTTGCTCCCCTCCAACGTGACATCTGCGAACTTGATCATTGGTCTCCTCGTTAATTAACTTGGTGGTCACACCCGCGCAATGCACACTTCCAGCAATGCACACATCAATATGTGAATTTCCTCGTGGGAGAGCCTACTGATTTATCATGATGAATATGACAAAGGGTAAAAAGAAAATTGACTAATTTGAAGCCAAGGCCAATTCACGGGATTCATAGATAGGCAATAGGACGTCAAGTCCGGTAATTGCGAGCAGTCGGGACACTCGTTCGGTATTGACGACCAGGTCAAGTCCAACCTGGGATTCGCGAGCACGCTTGAGGGCGGTTATCAGGCCTCCGAGACCGGTTGAATCCACGAATGCCACCCCCGATAGGTCAACTATCAGTGGATGTTGACCCTCACAGAGCATCGGAAGTACGTTCTCTTTGAATTGATCAACCGTTTCCACGTCGAGATCGTTCGTGCATGCCACAAGGTTCACTTCGATCCCCGAGTCGCCTACCCCTGTACTAGCAACGAATTCCATTGACTTACCTTGGCAGAAGATCGCACGCTCGTCAGCCCAAGGCAAGATATCCCTATGCTTGTCGACCCCGCCTCCCTCATGGAATCGGGCGAAGAAATTGTGCACTCTCGGGTAATCCCTGAAAATCCCGGTGTCTTGGGTCCGTGGCCCGAATGGGTCGCACCCGCCCTTCGCAGCTCACTGCAAGAACATGGCATCGAGTCCCTCTGGAAGCATCAAGTGGATTTTGCGAACAGCGCACAGACTCGGACTGACTCAATTCTTGCCACAGGAACGGCAACCGGCAAAACAATCGCCTTCAACACACCTGCCATTACCGCCACACTAAATGGCGGAACGGTGATCTACCTTTCTCCGACAAAAGCATTAGCGGCGGATCAACTCGAAACTCTAAATTCATGGCACGTACCCGGACTTCGCGCAGGGGTGTACGACGGCGACACTTCACATGAGAATCGCCAATGGATGCGTAAGCATGCAAACTATCTACTGACCAATCCCGACATGCTGCACTTTTCGATTTTGCCCGGGCATAAATATTGGGCACACTTTTTTCGCCACTTACAGTTCGTCATTATTGATGAAGCCCACAGTTACAAAGGTGTCTTCGGTGCACACGTCGCCATGATTATCAGGCGGCTTTTGCGAATCGCTAAGAAATACGGAGCGACTCCCACGGTCCTCGCTGCTTCGGCAACGTCAGGGAATCCAACATTGAGTTTGTCCATGCTCACGGGTCGACCTGCTACCGCTTTCACTGAAAATACGGCAGCAATTCCACAACGGACATTTATTTTTTGGCAACCACCAACGATTCTCAACACTGATACAAGGCGTGGCGTACTCGACGAAAGCGCGCGACTGCTTGCACGTATTGTTCCCAGCGGCAATCAAGCTGTTGCCTTTGCTAGAAGTCGCCGCGGGGTCGAATACGTTGCGCAGGAAACAAAGGATCTACTCAAGCAGG
>Ga0222673_1000449_pt1 | contig 19274 bp, 15 predicted proteins | sample AntAcemetagen801_FD_179845 | JGI IMG/M metagenome (GOLD analysis project Ga0222673, IMG submission 179845) | Saline water microbial communities from Ace Lake, Antarctica - #801 | ecosystem: Environmental > Aquatic > Non-marine Saline and Alkaline > Saline | place: Antarctica: Ace Lake...
GATTATCCTGTTCCTGTAAATTTTGGTGTGGAAAAAGAAGAAAATGAGATTGTTTAATGGAGTTTCAAACTGCACGGTTTATAACATCTGCACCCTCTTTAGACGATTGTCCGCAAGAGAGTTTGCCTGAGTTTTGCTTTGCAGGCAGATCCAATGTGGGAAAGTCATCTCTGATTAATAAACTGACGAACAAAAGGAAACTGGCCAAAACCAGTAACACTCCCGGGAAAACGCAGCAGATGAACTACTATGAGATTGATTCAACATCATTTTTAGTAGATTTACCCGGTTTTGGATTTGCAAAAGTTCCCAAAAAAGAGCGAGAACGATGGGGCAGGGATATTCATGAATATCTGTCGAAAAGGGGATCTCTCCGATTGATATTACATCTTGTTGATTCAAGGCACGAGCCGACAGTATTAGATGAAGATTTTTTTTACTGGATGGCTTCAAATGAGAAACCATTTGCTGTGATTCTAACAAAAGGAGATAAGCTTTCCACGAATAAACTTGCATCTTCTAAACAAAGAGTTATTAATATTTTACGGGAGATGAATATTGATGTGCCGGTCATAGCTACATCAGTCGAAAATGACAAAGGTATTGAAGAACTTCAAAAACTGATTAGAGAGTTTGTTACTGACCTCTGATCATTTCAGATTACGTGCCAAAAGTTGAGTTCAAATGTCTGTAGCAGATTGCAATCGTAATGCAATGGTGTGCCAAATCAGACCTGTCAGGATTAGTATCAAACCTGATATCCAAATTACAGGTTCGATCCAAAAAGCGAGAAAGAGACAACCAAAGAGCCCCATAAAAGGGATCCAGATTGGATATAAATGCAACTCTTTTGGCATCATCAGAGCTGAAAGATTTGTAATAGAGTAGTAGATTAGTACGGTAAAAGCGCTAAACGACCATGTAAATACTACGTCACCACTAATCACAAGCAGGCCGATTATGATTGAAGAGATGATTACAGCGGATACCGGGCTTTTGCTCTTCGGGTGAATGTTTGATAATACATTGGGCACATCTTTTCGACGGGCCATCGCCAGTAGTACTCTGGATAGTCCTAAAATCAGATTGAGTAGAACACCTAACATTGCAGTGATCGCTGCAAATGAAATAAAAGGGCCAATAAATGGGATAGAGAGTGATTGAGCAACAACCATTAAAGGGGCTGCCTCACCATCCACGGTCTGCCCAAAAGCTTCTGAACCCATGACTGCAAGCGCTGTCAATGTTACCATCAAGTAGAGAAAAACAATCAATACCATAGCAAGAATGATCGCTTTTGGGATCGTTGTTCGGGGCTCAAAGACTTCCTCACCTAATGTTGCGATCCTGCCGTAGCCGGTATATGCCACAAACATAAGAGCTGCACCATAAAGAATGGAAGACGATGATGTGTCAACAAGTGCATTTTTTATTGGTTCAACCAAAAATCCATTGACTAAAAGGGATGCGATGATAAGTGATAGGAGTCCGGCTATTGTGACAGAAACAATCACTTTATTTGCGCTATTACTGCGGTTGATCCCACCCGATACCATAATTGTAACAATTATTAAGAGTGCAAGAGATGTGAGAATGTAAGTAGTATGGCTTACATCGATATTCAATGAATAGAAAAGATATCCTATACATCCCAATACTGCAGTGGCAGCAGATGCGGATTTGGCAATCATAAACATCCAACCGGCAGTAAAGCCAAAATAAGAACCCAGAAAACGATATCCATATTCGTAGGTTCCGCCACTTACGGGGTGATTGGCTGCAAGTTGAGCACTACTCAAACCATTAAAAATAGCTAAAAGTGCAGCAATCAAAATGGCAATGAGAACTCCATTTCCGGAAATTTGTGTTGCAATGGCAATGCTGACAAAAATTCCGGTTCCAATTATGGAGCCAAGGCCCATTAATATGGCACCGGGCGTTTTGATAGACCTGTTAAGTTCCCCTTTCAAATCACATTATTTGTTCGAAATTAACCGTATAAACCGATTTATCAAGATCTTAAACTATAAGAAGAGTATTAGAATTCCAATGCATTTTGCAGAAGTGAATCGCACTTATTTATAAATTAGTCAATAAAACCCCATCAAATGGATAGAATTTAAATCAAATTTAATGTTTATTACATAGGATTAGAAAAGAGAACAAAATTCATCATTATATGGGATCAGAAACGAGATGGTACGTCAAATACACTTACATTTTAGCAGCATTGATGCTTACTGTTTACGCAATGATTGCGGCAAAATCAGTTCTATTACCTCTTCTTTTTTCACTCTTTTTTTCCATTTTGTTATCTCCCTTTTGCGGATGGTTGGAAAAGTATAAATTCCCGAGATTTTTATCATCTTTAGCCGGCATCCTGGTAGGATTTGTGATTTTTTTTGGTATTGGATTTTTCTTTTACAATCAGGTTGTACAATTTGCACAGGATGCAGATATGATTGCAGAACGACTTGAAGAACTCCTTGGGTCGATGGAGGGATTTTTAGGGACATGGTTTGCTATAGAAGGAGAGATCAATTTAAACAGGGTAGTGAGTGCCATCTTTGAGTGGGTTCAGGAAAATACCACTTCATTGACACGTGGACTAACAGGGGCAGCATCCACAATAACCTCCATATTTTTGGTACCGATTTATACTTATTTGATGTTACTGTTCAGAGATGTTCTGAAAAACTTTGCTTTAAAAGCTTTTGGGAAAGGTGAAGAAGAGAGCACGAACAAAGTTCATTCGATTATTCTCAAGGTAAAAACTTTGGTTCAAAAATATATCACAGGGGTATTGATGGTGATTGCGATACTTGCTGTATTGGACTCTATCATGTTGACTATCATTGGAGTAGAACACGCCATCTTTTTTGGCGTGTTTGCCGCCATGTTAAATGTGATTCCTTTTGTAGGACCTATAATGGGATCTGTTTTACCCATACTTTATGCCTTGATCACGATGGACTCCCTGTTTTATCCATTCATTATACTCATCGGTTTCTACGTAATACAACTATTTGAGGGGAATCTGTTTACCCCGATGATTGTAGGAAGCCAGGTAAGTATGAATGCATTAGCAACACTATTGCTGATTTTCATTGGGGCACAGATTTGGGGATTGGCCGGGATGATACTTTTTATACCATTAGGGGCCATTATAAAAGTGATCTGTGATGAAATAGATTCTTTGAATCATTTTGGATATCTGTTAGGGAGACCCGCCGATGATAAGAGTGATGAGGCAAGCCTGTTTGCTAAAAAAGTGAGGGCATTTTCTAAAAGAGTCAGGCCTGCGAATAAGGAAAAAGATAAATAATACCCCTCACTAACAGATGTTAGGAAGGGGTATGGTATTTTTGATTAATAAGAGATTAAGAGAACAGTATTTCAGCGCCGTGGCCTTGTGAGATCAACGATTTATATGTTTTGAGCTCTTTTTTCACTTTTTCATCCGTTAGATCTATGGTTTTTTTCTGTTCAGCGGCCATATATGCAGCCTGAACCAGAAATGTAACTTCGGCACCGAATTCGAAATCAAGGAGAGCATTTTTTCCATTCAGAAATGAGTTTACTGCATCCTGAATTTCAGTTGTATATCCATAGAGATCAGCTTCATTAGGAAGAACGGATAGTAATCCTCTGGATGATGTCGATTTTTCAAGGGCTGTTTCTGCATCGGCAACACCTTCTGCTGCTTCATCTCCTATAAAAATTTCAACCGGTGAGATCAATGTATTCACTTCCATTGCATAACCGGGGCCTAAAGCATCCATCCAAAGGCGTAAACCCTGTTTGTCATACATCCACGAATCTGTGAACTGTGCTTTAAGTAACTGTCCTGATTCCGGGTTTTTAAATGTAGCTATACCGGTCGCAAAATCTTCGGCCGGTGTTTTGCTATAATCCACACCAAATTTATCCATTAATTGTTTGCGGTATTTGGGTTGACCCCATTTTAAAAGAGATGTATCGCACTGCATAGATACAGGTTCTAAAAATGTAGCTGATTTACCTTCCGGAGTCAGTATGTGTCTGCCAATTGCAATACTATGGCATCCCATATCGGATAAAACACCACCCCCTTGTCGGGTGGGATCCCAGAACCAGGCGTTATGAGGCCCGGCATGTTCCTCTGTACTTCGCGCTAAAGTAAATCCACCCATTACTTTCTGTTGCGGGCGAAGTTGAAGTAGAGCGTTATTAATTGAATTCATGTGCAACTGATTTTCAAAATAGGATGTCAACAGATTTGCTTCCTTGGCTAACTGTACCATTCTTTCCGCTTCAGCGACTGTTCGGCCGAGTGGTTTTTCACAAATCACGCCTTTTAATTCAGCGCCTTTTTTTACAGCGTCTACAACCTGTTCCATCATCTCAATTCGGGTATAGTTAGGCGAGAGAAGTGCAACGGCATCACAATGATTGCAAAGATCAGCAACGGTTTTATAAAGTTTAGGCTCACCCAGCCCATTTTTTTTTGCATAATCAGCTAAAGAGCCTGCTCCGGTGTGATCGTAAATAGCTGATATTTCACAATTTCGAACTTGTTTCATGGCAAGTGCCTGAAATTTTGCGATAAAACCGGCACCGATAAATCCTAATTTCAAAGTTTTCATACGTAAATTTTATTACTATAAATGTTAGAGTTAAGAGTTTATGTAATTGAATTAAAATGATAACGATTTCATCGGGGTACCTTTAAGTACTCATTTATTTTTGTAAAAATCATTTAAAACTCTTCTAATAATAATATTAACGGTAATAAAATTTGCAAATATAAAAATGCAGATTAAATTATTGGTTGGCAGTCGGATGTGAATTCTAAATCATTACTTAAAGAGACTAAAGCTTTCAATTATTTGAAAGCTTTTTTTTCTTAATCATCACTACTCATTATTGTTAGTTCTTTATCGATAGCCCCGGCATAGAATACAATGAGTTTCAACGTGCTCTCACCCACACTTTTCCCGGAATGCACTGTGTTCGTAACTTCAGCCAATGCTTCTCCTTTATTTATTAGAAGAGTACTGCCATCTTCCATTATAAGCTCCAATGAACCTTCCATGACATAAGCAAAAGATGGGACAGGGTGGAAATGCCAACCCGTCTCCGTACCGGATGGTATATCAATACGAAGTGCAGTTATCTCTGCTTCGCCATCAGGATAAACAATAGGGTTGCCATCCCAGGATGTCGTGGTCTGTAAAATGAGATTACTGCTTATGGTATTGTTACTTTGTGCTACGCTTTCTGAGTTGAAAATGAGAATAAGAGTGACGAATAATGTGATAATACGTAGCGAATATTTCATGATTAATGTGGGTTAAATTTAAATTTGAAAAAAATAATATGAATTAAAAAGGTTCTATTCAGGGTTCAAAGTGTTTTTTCTCTTTTTTAAAATCCTCATCTGATAATAATCCCTGTTGCCATAAACCGGTGAGGTAATCCAGGCGATCTAATGATACAGGGGGTGTATTTGTAGATGGTTTAGGTATTTTCTCTCGATTATTGATACGAGTTCTTTCGGCTTCAGCGGCTTTTAAAATAAGCTCAGAAAGGTTGGATGGATTGTGAATCCCAATCAAATCAATGGATTTAGTTTCTGTTATGAGTATCAGGGTACCATTATTGAATTTTTTATCAATCCATCTTTGTTGAACCTTTATGTCGGTTATGTTTACCAAATCCACTGCTTCCCTATAAGAGTGATCCGATTTGATTATGGATTGGTTCCCGATGATGTAGGTTGTTTTTGCCTGTTTTTTAAATCCGATATAGATGACAATAAGGCCTATTCCTATCACAGGCACCAAAAGTACTCCTAAACAATACCACCAAAAAAAGGTAGTATGCGATGGTTTTAATTGAATCGTTTTTTCCGGCATCTTACAATTTATACTTAGTTCAGAGTTCAATAATAAAGAACTTATCATAATGCTCACAAATTCAATTTAATTATTGATCATAAGCTGAGAAGTCCATCTCCGATTTTTGTTTGGAGAGGCGGAATTAAAAAAAAATCGATTAGTCATTAATTTTTTAAATTTCTTTCACAAAGAGTTCACAAAAAGGTCGTTCTTTTTATGTAACTTATAACGCTAATAGAAAGAGTAAAATCGTTAATAAACGACCATTGAAAGCCTGGAAATATATAGTAGCGATTTGGATGACCGTTGTGATTACAGCCGGTTTTCTTATACGAATTCCTTACATTCCCATTTTAGAGGAATCTGCCAGGAATCTATTTCTGCATGTACCCATGTGGTTTACAATGATGGTAGCTTTTTCAATGGCATTTTATTTTAGTGTTCGATACTTAAATGATGAGTCATTGGCTTGGGATCGGAAAGCAGAAACAGCAACAGCTGTTGGATTGGTATTTGGTATTTGTGGTCTTTTAACCGGTTCTTTATGGGCAAGATTTACATGGGGTACATGGTGGACATTTTCTGAACCAAGAATGAATCTGGCTGCTCTTTCAATGATGATATTTGTGGCATATTTTATCCTCCGTTCAGCTTTTAATGACAAAGAGAAAAGAGCAAAAATATCGGCTATCTACAATATATTTGGAATTACGACGGTGCCTTTTTTGCTTTATATCATACCCAGACAGTTACCCAGTCTGCATCCGGGGGCCGATGGAAACCCGGCTTTTAGTGAAATTACAGCTCCTGAATTGCGATTTATATTCTATCCGGCAGTCATTGGATTTATTGGGCTCGCAATTTGGATGATGGATATCATTAACCGATACAAACGAATAGAACAATTGACTTACAACGGTAAATCATGAAATTAACTTTCACACAAGAATCGTCTCAGTCTGCCGTTGATTCCATATCCAACAGCTATTCTGAAAGATGGGAAGGTTTGGATGGAATCGAAGAGTCCACATCTTTTATCCAATTTATGGGATCAAATGATCTTATATTTGTTGTTTTGGGAGTGAGTCTTATCATATGGTTTGTACTTATTTTCTATATGATTAAAATTGATCGGAATTTGAACAAGCTGGAAAAGAAGATTGAATCAGAAAAAAACGAAACAGATGAAGCCTAAAATTATAATCGGTGTTGTCTCAATTATTGCATTTACATCTCTCCTGATGTACAATTTCGGGAATAGTATCAGTACTTATGTAAATTTTGAAGATGCGGAAAACAGATCGATTTCACATGTAATCGGGACGTGGGACAAAAACGAAGTGCATGGATTCTCCCGAGAAACCATGCAGTTTTCCTTTTATATGAAAGATCAAGACGGTAACAGTAGACGAGTAGTCTACTCCAAGCCCAAACCAAATAATTTTGAACAAGCCACTCAATTGGTTGTGATCGGGGAGATGAGAAACAATGTATTTCACGCAAATGAAATGCTGATGAAATGCCCCTCAAAATATAATGAAAACCCTGAGTTTGAACTTGCAGATTCATAGATTTATCGCGCAGTTATGATAGCAACTATCGGGCATCTTTTTTTAAGTGCAGCTTTTCTGGCATCTTTTTTAGCGATGATTTTATATGCCGTTGCTTCAATAAATGATAGTAAACAGGTAGAAACTGTTTCTAATTGGCTCTGGGTCGCTAAAGGACTCTGTTTGACAGTTGCATCCGGGGCGCTGGTCTATCTGATTATGACCCATCAGTTTCAATACTATTATGTCTGGAACTATACGAGCCTGGATTTAGAAACAAAATACCTATTTTCCGCTTTTTATGGTGGACAAGAGGGCAGTTTTATGCTCTGGATCCTGATCTCCTTTATTGTGGGTCTGGGCCTAATGAAATGGACTCGTAAACCATATAAAGCCCCGGTTCTTTTTGTAATGACCCTTACTCAGTTTTTTCTACTTTCAATGGTAGTCGGGTGGGATTTGGGTTTTACTCAAATCGGCGCATCTCCTTTTCGTACGATCGCTGATGAGATGCCGAATGCACCATTTATTATGGCGAACCCTGATTTTGTTCCTGCTGACGGGACCGGTTTAAACGACCTGCTGAAGAGCCCCTGGATGATGATTCATCCACCCATCATATTTGTTGGATTTTCCATGATGACTGTCCCGTTTGCATTTGCAATTGCATCTCTTTGGACCAAAACATACCATGAGTGGATTCGGCCGGCATTACCTTGGACTCTTGCTGCAAATTTATCTCTCTTAACGGCCATCTTTCTGGGTGGTTATTGGGCTTATGAGACTCTCTCATTTGGGGGTTATTGGGCTTGGGATCCTGTAGAGAATGCTTCTTTAGTGCCCTGGTTAATTGGAACCGCCGGTATTCATGCGATGATAATTCAGCAGAAGAGCAAGCGCGCGCATAAAGCCTCGCTCTTTTTTGCAATTTTGGCTTATGTGAGCATTATTTATCAAACATTTCTGACTCGCTCAGGTGTGCTTGCCGATCAGTCTGTTCACAGTTTTGTAGATCTTGGGTTATACGGACAGTTGTTAGCTTTTATTCTTGTCATAACAATCATGGGGATCGGATTCTATCTTTATAGATACAAAGAGCTACCTAGTCCTGTAGAGGAGTCCAAGTTTTTAAGCAGAGAGTTTATGACGTTCACCGGATCGATGCTCCTATTTATTTTGGGATTTGTGATCATCATTGGTACCAGTTCACCGATTATTGGGAAACTATTTGTAAGTAATCCAACGCCGCCCGAAATACAGTTTTATAATAACTGGAGTATGCCAATCGTCATTATAATGGCAATAGCTACCGTTATAGGTCAGTATCTGTTTTGGGAAAAACATACATGGGAAAGTCTTGCAGGAGCAATGATTTATCCGCTGCTATTAACTTCTGTGGCAACCGTTTTATCAATTATTATAGGGGATGTAAGGAGTTTATATTATATGATCTATATACTCGCAGCCTGGTTTGCAGTAATTGGAAATGGGACGGTGATAATACAGCTACTGCGTAAAAATCCTAAACTTATTGGGGGAGCGCTGACACATATTGGGTTTGGTGCTCTTCTATTGGGTATAATTGCATCCTCAGTCTATACAGAACCTCTTTTGGATCAACAAACAGCAGCTTACAATCAACGTATTTTAACCGGTGATGTTTTTGATGAAGAGGGGTTTCCGGTTACTCAGAGAGTTGAAATGTTCCAATTGGATATTAATCGGCCACTGTTGGTAAATGAGAAGTATATGGTGACTTATGAAGGTTTTGAATTAAGTGATACACCACGTCCGGGACAACAAAATTATATATTGAAGTTTGAACCCATTGATGGGAGTACGCCTTTTTATATGAATCCGGAGGTCTATCCGATGCTAACTTCATCAACCAGGGATAATATTGATTGGTCGGTTGACCCGCATGTTAGAACCGGAATGTTACAGGATATCTATCTCTATGTGGCAGGTAGTCGGTATGTTGCAAGAGAAAATGAAGAGTTAGAGAGAAGAAATAGTACCGAATTTGCAAGTTCAGATAGCAGTAATCAGGAGAATGATATTCAAACCATTGAAATTAAAATGGGAGAAACTATTGATGCAGGCCCATTCTCATTCACTTTCATGAATTTTATACCGGCCAGTGAAGAAGTAGTGCCTGAAAATGCACAAATTGCTATTAGAGCACTGCTTCGGGTTGAACATGAACCTTCCGGAAATGCATTTGAAATAGAACCTCTTTTCGCTGTTTATACAGAAAATGAGCAGAGTTTCGTCTATTCACCACCATTAGATATTGAGCAGTGGGATATGAGTGTTCTTTTTACCAGAATACATCCGGAATCAGATTCGATTGAACTTACAGTAAATGGATTGGATGAAGAATTTGAAGAAGACTGGGTATTGGTTGTCGCTGAAGTAAAACCATTTGTATCCATTGTTTGGTTAGGGACTTTTATACTAATGTTTGGCTTCTCAATTTCTATTTTAAGACATTGGAAGAGAGAGAAGGATACAACAGAAAAGAGATAAGAAGCCTGTGTATGAGTCTTCTATTCAGGGTTTGATCAGTTCAATAAATTTATTTCCAGATCGTGAGATCAGGATTATTTTTGAAAGATTAGTTTTTTCCCATCACCATCAATCTGCCTGTAGAAACAAGATTTTCGATATAATCCCGCCTCATTTTTTGTATGACATACACCACCGGCTTCAAGACTCACTTTATAAATAAGCGCATCTTGGTCACAATCCACCCAGATCTCATGAATTTTCATTCGATTGCCGGACGTAGCCCCTTTTATCCATAGCTCATTCCGGCTTGTACTCCAAAAGGCAGCTTCTTTTGTCTTTATCGTGTGATCCAAGGCCTCTCTGTTTACAGATGCTATCATTAAAATTTCACCAGTATTGTGTTCCTGAACTGCAACCGGCAGAAGTCCGCCTCTTTTTTTAAACTGTAAAAAAATCTCAGTCCCTTCTTCAAGTTCACTTTTATTTTGGTTCAGCTTTGACATGATTGGGTTGAATTCAAATAATTATTGACAAATAAACGATTCAATAAAATACAATTAATGAGTGTATTTCGCTGATTCTTTATAAAATAGAATATAGAAGGAATATGGATAGATTTTATTTATCAAGGTATTGAACCTTCCTGAATAATCTTATCATATCCGTTGCAATAATCTTACAGGTATGGTCATAGGCAGCTAACTCTTCATCTGTATCATCAGCATATTTCGGGTCCACATATGTTAGTGGAATTCGGATTTTTGCACCCGGGATAAATGGACAATTTTCATCAGCATGATCACACGTCATAATGGCTGCAAATTGTTTGGTTGGATTTTTGTCATCATCATAAAGTTTGGACCATAAATCTATCTTAAAATCAAGTTTACTGTTAGTGATTGTATACACCGGATTGCTTTCACCATCTACAGAAACAGATAAACCAATACGTTTTAATGCTTCAATGGTTCTTTGATTGCAGGCAGTGACTTCCGTGCCTCCGGAAAAAGACTCAGCATATTTGATACCCATCCATGCCTGAACAATCTCACTCATCGTCTGAGCAAACTGTGATCTTCGCGAATTATGAGTACAGATAAAGTTTAGATAACCTACGGCACCATTAGAATAGTTTTTGTAAATCCACTCAGCAAGTTTATCAATGAAATCAGAGTGCCGGTCAGTTGGGTTTTTAAGATTATCCTTTTCGAGATCTTCAAGCCATTTACTTATCATTTGGAACCTTTTTTTAAACTTTTGGTGTAAAAGGAAAGTTTTGGGAGACATATTATATCATATCAACATCAAAATAGATATGAATATGCCCCATGGTTCTTAACATATTATTAAATCAAACATTAAAGATAGACAAAATGTGTTTTAGGTCTATAATCAATTAAAAATTATCATGCGTATACTTATTACTACTATAATTTTATGTTTATCCATTTTTATATCCTGTGGCACATCAGAAGATGATAGGGTTTATACCCTTAATATCCAGGCTGTACCGGCAGAGGCAGGCACAGTAACTCCACCCAATGGAGAATTTGAATCGGGCAGATCCCTTGAAATTTCCGCAACACCCAATCAACACTGGGTATTCAGCGGATGGGAAGGAGATTTTTCAGGATCCGTAAATCCCTCGGTTATCTCTATGAGTTCAGATAAAGATATCGTTGCAATTTTTGAAAAAAAGGACTACCCGCTTACTGTACTTGTTGAAGGTGAGGGGACCGTTAGCGAGCAGGTAATTCAAGAGAAGACAACCGATTATGAGCACGGAACGGTTGTTCAATTAACTCCCGAACCTACAAGTGGCTGGGAGTTCGAGGAGTGGTTAGGTGATGCTGAAGGGGATGAGAACCCACTTGAAGTAACTGTAGATAGAGATACTGAAATCACAGCTCGATTCACACAGATAGAACATCCTGTGACTATAAATATTGAAGGGGAGGGGAGTGTATCAGTTGGAGATTCTTTATTGAATACCGGAAATTTCACCGAAGGATCAACGATTACATTGACGGCACAACCTGAAGAGAAATGGGTTTTTTCATCATGGAGCGGAGATATTGACAGTGATGAAAATCCGGTTGAGTTATTGGTTGATGGCCCAAAAGAGGTGACAGTTACCTTCATGAGAACGTATAATTTTAACGCTAATGTTCAACCTGCAGAAGGTGGAGTGATCACTCCTGCATCCGGTGATTATATGAGAAATTCATCCATTGAGGTGGTGGCTGAAGCCAATGAAGGTTGGCAATTTGTAGATTGGGGGGGTGATTTTTCCGGAAATCAAAACCCGTTTACTTTGGAAATGGATGAGGACAAAACGGTTACAGCCAAATTTGAGAGACTGGAGTATCTGCTGGATCTATCTGAAATAGAGGGTGAAGGTGATATATCAGTCAGCATCGTGTCCGGTACAGAAACGGAGGATGGATTTCTATTTGAAACAGTCGTTAAATTAACTGCAATTCCAAAATCGGATTGGCGATTTGTTCGATGGGAAGGCGATTTAACAGGTTCAGACAATCCCTCAACAATTACTATTGATAGTAATAAATCGGTAAAAGCTGTATTCACTCTGTTTGCGGGTGGACAAGGAACAGTAGAGAATCCATATCAGATTGCAAGCTTTAAGCAGTTAGATGAAGTCCGGAATCATTTGGATGAGCATTTTATTCTCATTGATGATATAGATGCGTCACCGACCGAATTTTCCAATTTAAGTATGGGATTTATCCCAATTGGAAATGAAAACAATCCATTTGTGGGAACGTTTAAAGGTGATGGATTTACAATATCTGATCTCAAAATAAGTCGGTCGAATGATCAAAATATTGGGCTATTTGGATATATATTGAATGGTTCTGTTCAAAATTTGACCTTGCAAAATGTATCCATATCCGGTGGTGATAAAGTGGGAGCAGTAGCCGGTGTGAATAGTGGTAATTTGAGCAATATATCAGTTACCGGTGCAGTCACCGGGGGGAATCAGATTGGAGGAATAGCCGGCAGAAGTATAGATCGGATTTCAACCTCTCAATCAGCCGCCACAGTTTCTGGTAATGATAATACCGGTGGACTGGTTGGGCTGAATGAAGGTCAAATTTCTGTTTCAAGCAGTTCAGGATCAGTTCAGGGTAGTGTATTCAGAACGGGTGGATTGGTAGGAAGCAACCTAGGATTGGTTCTCCGGTCTTTCTCTACATCATCAGTAGATGGTGATAGTATGACCGGTGGGTTAATCGGACATAACAGAGGAAGTGGATATGTAAGTGAATCCTATGCAATGGGAGATGTGAGTGGTAATGAGAGAGTAGGCGGACTCATTGGACGAAATGACGATGGGTCACCATTGGTTGAGATGTCCTATGCACAAGGAAATGTATCCGGAACAGCTGCTATAGGCGGTGTTGTCGGGACAAATTCCGGAGGAGGAACAATCAACCAAAGTTATTCGACCGGATCGGTAAGCGGTTCTGATGATATCGGTGGATTTGCCGGTAGGAATAACTCAACCATTACAAGCAGTTATTGGGACACGGAGGCATCAGGATTAACGGATGGTGTTGGAGATGGTAGTGATTCAGGGGCTGAAGAGCTTACTACATCTGAAATGAGTGGATCTGATGCACCGGATTTCATGACGGAATTTGATTGGGTAAACAGCTGGAAAACCACAACAGGATATCCGGTACAAAGGTGGCAGCCATAAAGGCTCTAGTCTTTCGTGAATTTATATAAAATCATTCACGATTAAATAGATGCAAATGCCAAAAGCAGTCAAAAATTCAAACCGAAATTATTGACTGCTTTTTTACTTTAATTTGGAGTACCTTATCTGATAGGTAAGAGAAAATATCAAGAGAGCTAGTTATGATCACCTATAGTACATCCGTCTATTCTTCAGAATGGTTAAAAAAAGGTATGATTACCTCTTTTGATGCGTTACCCAATAGGGTAAATATAAACAGTTACTTATATCATTAGTAATGAATCATCAAGCATCAGTAATCAAGCAAATTCTGTTATTCTCACTTCTATTTTTAGTGAATGTGCAAATTGTCTTTTCTCAGGGAATGGGACTGTATGAAATTCGCGAAGAACCTCAGCAAGAGTGGGCCTCAAAGCAAGTGGCAGACCTTCAGCGTGCTCCCATTACTCTAAACCGGGATTTGTTACAGAATCTGAGGAATCGTTCTGTAAATCAATTTAGTGTAATGGGGTTAGATGGAGAATTGTATCAGGTTCAGGTCACCAGGGTTATGGAGCAGTTGGATGGTGACTGGTCCCTGTTGGGTCATATTGATGGGAACTGGGTGGATTCATTTTCACTTTCCGTTTCAAATGAGGAGATACTTAGCAGTTTACGGATGATTACTGAACACCATTTTCTTGAGATTCAATTCGTAAAGGAAGTTAGTAAACACTATCTCTTGCAGATAGATCCTCACGAAAGGGATAAACTGGAGTGTGGGTTTGATCACGACACAACGTTAGAAGTACCGGATGAGGGATCTTCTCAAAAGGAGCAGCAGGAAGGACCCAAATCTGAAGGGACTGCAATCATTGATGTGATGATTCTCTATACTCCAGCTGCTCAGATGTGGGCTTCTTCAAATAATACAGGTATCAATAATGTCATTAATCAGGCAATGGCAATTGCCCAGAATTCAGTAGATAATTCTAAGATTAATATTCAATTCCGGTTGGTTCATAGAGCTGTTGTAGACTATGTAGAAACCGGAAATTCAAGAACGGATCTGAATAATTTAACGGACAGAAATATACCTAATGTTCAATTACTCAGGAATCTGCATGCGGCAGATTTAGTAATCATGCTTACAGATACGGAAGATATGGGAGGAGTTGCCTGGTTAATTACCAATCCCATTGGTTCTCCTGCATATGGTTATTCAATTAGTCGTGTCCAACAGACTTCTTGGTCGACAACAATGATTCATGAAATAGGACACAACATGGGTAATCATCACAGTAGGAATCAGATTATTCAACCGGCTCCTGAAATTGGAGGTGTGTTTAATTATTCGACGGGATGGAGATGGACGGGTACCAATGATCAGAGTTATACATCTATTATGGCTTATCCTCAAACAAGTATAGAAGTCGATCTTTTTTCAAATCCTAACATCTTCCATCAGGGTGCACCATCAGGAACTTACAGTGGTATGAATGCCCCTGCCGATAATTCCAGAAGTATGAGAGAGATGATGCATGTGATTGAAAACTACAGAACGCAAGGATCTATTGCTACGATTCCTTTTGTTTCAACTTCAACAATTACAAACATATTGTCGACCTCAGCTCAGACAGGCGGAAATGTAACTGACGATGGTGGTAGTAAAGTGACATCAAGGGGTGTATGTCTGAGTACACAACAAAATCCGGATCTGTCAGATATGTGCCGCTCAAGTGGATCCGGTATTGGAAGTTATAGTATGGCAATAGCAAATTTATCATCGAATACAACTTTTTATGTTAGAGCCTATGCTATCAATGCAGAGGGTACTTCATATGGATTACAACAGAGTTTTACAACGATAGTTGGTTTGCCCTTAGTTACAACTTCAGCAATTACCGATGTAAGTTTTAAAACAGCAATTGGAGGAGGAACGGTAACAGATGCCGGAAGCAGTCCCATAATAGAAAGAGGTATCTGCTGGAGTATTAGGCAAAACCCGGGTTTTACCAATAACTGTCGGAGTTCTGAAGAGGGTACCGGTGCCTTCACGGCGCTTATCGATCAACTAATCAGAGATACGATTTATTATGTTAGAGCTTATGCAACAAATGGACAGGGAACGGCTTTTGGGAAAGAAATAAGTTTTATTACCCTTCCCGTTGTTGTTGATGCGAATAGATCGTCCATATCAGTTAGTACAGCAAAAGTACAGGCAAATAATCAAAATACCAGTATCGTAACGGTTGTTGCCAGGGATTATCAGGGAGTAAGACTTCCCGGATTTGACACTGAATTGATCTCAAAAAAGGGGACACTTCAAGTGTCCCCATCGATATTTACAACCAATGGCACTGGAGAGGCACAATTTGAGGTCACTAATTCAAAAATTGAATCCGTTACGTATGGAGCAATATCAGGAGATGTAGAATTATCATCCACCACAAATGTGCAATTCGTAGGAATCGATGCTCAATTCACTTCGTTGGAGGCTTCCTCAAATGTGGTACAAGCTGATGGTGAAGCTGAAGTGAGAATTGCTGTAACGGCAAGGGATGAAGATAATAACACATTCAGTAATGTAAGGATGGAGTTAATAGCTGATGGTGGAAATTCGAGCATTAAGGTAGTTCGACAGACCACAAATAGGGAGGGTGTGGCTCTATTCAACGTATCAAATCGGGCGACTGAACGCATACGTTATAAAGCTCGTGGACTTGGAACGACAACCTTCTCATCTGTTGAAATTAATTTTGTCTCATTAGATCCCGGTCGATCAACGGTCTTCACTGTTTCTGATCGTGTTGAAGCCAATGGTAAAGATATTGCCAAAATAACTGTTAAGGCAATAGATGTAAACGATGAGGCAATACAGGGTGTTTTGATTCGATTGACAGATGGGGGTGCCGGTACAATCATTGAGCCGATTGAGCAGCGTACTGATTCAGATGGATTAGCAAAATTTGAAATCAGCCATTCTACTATCGAAGTTGTGAATTTTACGGCAACCGCTATTCGTCCAGATAGAAATATACCGATCCTGCAGCGAGTCTCGATTGCATTTATTCCGGCTGCTCCGATCGCCCTTTCTGCAACAAATGTTAATAAGAGGGATTTCCAAGCCAATTGGGAATTGGTTCCGGACTCAGACAGCTACTGGCTGGATGTGGCCATAGATAGTAGTTTTAATTACATTTTAAATGGTTACAAATCAGTAAATGTGGGCAAGGTAACATCACACAATGTAACCGGATTAAATCCGGGAACTGATTATGTATATCGTATACGATCAGCAATTGGAAACCTGATTGGAGCTGATTCACAGCTGATTGGAACCACTACGTATCCGGAAACGCCGATTGCGCTACAGGCTTCGAATCATAATGCTTTTACGTTTACTTCAAATTGGCAGGTGACTGAAGGAGCCAAAAATTATCGGATTGATGTGTCAAAGGATCCGGGATTTTCAGAGATTCTAACCGATTATCAAAATTTGAATGTCGGTAAAAATACATCCTTTGAGATACGTGGCCTTGAGTCGGGAAGATCTTATTACTATCGGACACGGGCAGAAGCAGGTTTGAGAAGTAGTGAGAGTTCTAATACAATCACTGCATTAACATTGACAGTAAGTCCTGAACGTTCTGTAATCAGTCAGCATCAGTCGCGAATTCTTGCAAATGGCAATCAAACCAATGACGTAAATATAATTGCCAAAAATGAAGATGGGGTACTCTTAAAAGGCCTTACTGTTGCAATGATTCAAGACGGAGTAGAATCACAAATTGTTGCAGTGCAAAATGAAACGGATGCTGATGGAATAGCACGTTTTCAGTTGAGTAGCCGAAATTCAGGAAAAACAAACTATAAAATAATTATAAATGGAATCCAGATAGGGGAGTTGACGGTAGAATATCTGTCAGATGAAGGGGTCCTTTCGCTTGGCGACAACTATCCCAACCCGTTTATCGGGACAACCATTCTGCCGGTTACAATTCCCTCGGTAATGGATGTAAAAATGCAGATTTTTGACAGTTTAGGGAAACCGGTTCAAACAATAATGAATGGAAGCTTGGAGCCCGGTTATTATGAAGTATCCTTTGAAGGCCACAACCTCTCAGCCGGCATCTACTTCTACAGGTTGATTGCCGATGGCGAAGTGTTCACTGAGAGAATGGTGATGGTGAAGTGATTCCAATCTCAATATTGGCTTAATTTTTGGTAAAAAAGATCTAAAATTATCTACAAACATTCATAAAAAAAGCAGATGTAGCTCGTCAATTTGAGTGGAATTGCATTTTCAATCGACTCAAAACCGGATAATCTCTGTTATCTGAAATATAGAGATTACCACGTTTATCCAGATTAAGTACGATTAAATTGATTCTATTCACCTGATTTATCATAGAAGTTCCCAATAGATCGCCATCAACGTTAAAAACTTCTGTCATCAGCATCAGAGAATCCTCTTCAGACTCTTGATATGAAAAATGAACCAAATTTCGGTCATCCAATTGATATACTCCCTGTGAAAAAGAGTGATATTGAACAGCATATCTTCCTTCCTCAGGAAATACCATTGGAACATCTACTCGCGCTGCCTGATCCATCGGGGTAATACTTGCAGGTTCAGAGTGAGTTGTGTGCCCTTTTATAGTTTCAGATAATTTCCAAGTTCCCTCACTGTCTGCCCGGTATACAAGTAGTTCCCCTTTATAAAGAGATGGTACAAAAACAATCGATTGATCCGGCCGAACGGTAACAAATCCCGGTGAAAATTGTAGAAGAATCCGTTCTTTTGTGCCTTCTGTTGTTAAAATATTTTCGATTTCAACAAATCCGTCTTTTAATTCTTTGAAGTCAGTATCTGTGATATGAACCAATTGATTGTTATGTAACCCAACCAACACAAATTGTCCGTCAGCGAGTTCTAAAATCTGGTTAACACGTGTAATAGATGGTAATTCATAGGTATTCAAAAAGTCTCCGGTTAGTGAGAAAGCAGTTACCCGAGCCTGACTCGGGTCCACTATGAGTAGTCTATTTTGTGAATCAATGAAGAATGAGCTAACGGTTTGAAATTCTCCTGGTCCGGATCCCTGGCTGCCAAAACTGAATTGGTACTCACCATTTTCATCATATACCCGGATTGATGTTTCCCCTGCATTCATTACATATACCCAACCTCTTTGATCCGATACGGAATGAGTCACCATTCTAAAAATTTCATGATCGGGAGCATCCTCTTCATTTGAGCCAATTTGGAGTGTTTCCACAAACAAAATATCCATTTGGTTCGGCTCGGGAGATTTTTGTGTGCACTGCACTGCAAAAATGAATACCAGTAAGAGAATAAAAATGTTATAGATTAGAATTCTATTCATATCGATATACGATTGGCAGTAGTTGTTTAATTTTAAGTACTAAATTTATAGTATTTAATAATAAAAAAAAAGAAAAGCCCTGAAATTCTATAAGTATTTGAATTTCAAGGCTTTAATTGTTGAGCGGGAAACGAGATTTGAACTCGCGACCCCCACCTTGGCAAGGTGGTGCTCTACCACTGAGCTATTCCCGCAATCATTTCAGAGCATTAAATATAAAACCTTTAGGGCGTTCTTTTCA
>Ga0222673_1000450_pt1 | contig 19255 bp, 40 predicted proteins | sample AntAcemetagen801_FD_179845 | JGI IMG/M metagenome (GOLD analysis project Ga0222673, IMG submission 179845) | Saline water microbial communities from Ace Lake, Antarctica - #801 | ecosystem: Environmental > Aquatic > Non-marine Saline and Alkaline > Saline | place: Antarctica: Ace Lake...
GAAAGATAAAGTAAACGATTAACAAATGAATATTATACCCAACGACAAGTCAGCTAAGATAGATAAAGCACAATTAGAGCAGGTTCAACAAAAAGAACACGAGTACGCCTTAATTGCTCAATACATTAGAACTAGAGGTTTAACAATGTACGCATATAGCACGATGTCATCTGAGATAGTTGAGGTTAGCATATCTTACAAAGACACGGTACACCTTAAGCCAACCTCTAGCGGTTTAATAGCTGATGTGGCTGCTACTGAATTGTGTGAAGTTGACTCTAGGGATATTCATTTTGAAGCCTTAAATCTTAAAACGGCTTTATTAAGAGTTAAAAAATACAAGTCAGGTAAAATCAAAGAGTTGTGTAATTTAAGAAAACCAAATAGAGAAGGACTTAACTTTTAACATTTTTCACACACTGTTAATAACATTCATCCTTAACAATCACTTAACAATCACTTAACATTAGAACTTTACATTTACAATGTCAAAATCAAAACATTATGAGGATTTACAAACACTTTACCAACGAGTTTACCGCAGTACAATCACCAAGCGGTAACTACATATTAAAAACGGGAATGCTTGAAACGGGAATCGCTGAAGTACCCGCAGCAATGATTGAACGCTCCTGCGATTGGAGTGAAGAGAAATCGAAAGACAATGGTGGTATGTCTGAAGAAGTACGTCAAATGGTAGATCAAATATTTAAAACATAACATGAAGAATTTAATTAAAGCAGTATTATCAGTAATGGAAGACTGCGTAGGACTTGAGAAGTCAATGACCGTAGGCAGTGGGAGTTTCTCTTACAAAGGGGTATCTGATAAAGATGTTAAACTTAAAGTAGGTGGTTCAATGAGAAAGCATGGCTTAATTATCTTACCCACCAAGATAACGCCTGTTCACAACATAGATAGTTGGGATGAGACAAATCAATACGGAACAAAACGTAAGCAATCTGTTTTTACGGAAGTGATAACCGAGTACAAGCTAATGCACTCAAGCGGTGAGGTAGTTGATGTAGCGGGTTACGGACACGGTGTAGACCCTCAAGATAAAGCAGCAGGTAAAGCAACAACCTACGCTTTAAAGTACGTTCTATTGTATAGCTTTATGGTTGCCACAGGACACATTGATGACGCAGATACTACGCATAGCGATGAAATTGATACCCCTAAAAAACCAATGCCTAAAGTTGCAGCAGCTAAATCCGCTATCCCTAAGACAGAGGAAGAAAAAGAAGAACTATTCAAGGGTTTAATCGTGAAAGAGAAAGGTATGACGGACGTTGTTAAAGGTGTGATTAAACGATCCACTTGGGATGCTGCTAAGATGTTTAAACTGATTCAAGACTCAGGTAATAAAACAATAACTAAAGAACAAGTCGATGCAGCAAACGTTTGATATAGCGTATAGCATATTGTTTATATCCACCTTCGTATTTGTGGGTGGATATATTCTCTTCAAGCTATACTATTGGTGTTACAAAAACAAAATTAAAAGATATGAAAGAAGAAATTAAAAAACACGAAAGTTACGGTATGGTTAGTATCTGTAAATTCTCAAGCAATGGTTCTCAGTTCTTCGGTTCTGATTTGTCTCAAAACGGAGGGGTTTCAATAACTATAAGTAAGGCAGATTCAGTTCGGTCATTAAGTCACGACAGGTATCATTCAGGCGAAGATTTAATTAGAGTTGAATTATCTGCTAATCAATTCGTAGACGCAATAACTAGCGGGATGAACACTCAAGGCGTTCCTTGTACTATAAAGCGATACGGAAACGAAAAGATAGAGCAAATTGACCACATCGAAGACAAGAGAGAGGCTTTTTCTAATGAAATGATAGACACTCACCGTCAGTACGACAAAAGAATTGATGATATTCTAAAATTATTAGAAGGTAATATTGGGAAAAGAAAGTCTGATGAAATAAGGCACGAACTAATTATCCTCAAAAGTCACGTATCAAGTAACACTAATTTTGTTATGAAATCGTTTAATGAAGCAATGGATAAAACTGTAACCGAAGCGAAGCATAGCATTTCAAATTACATTGACAGTAAAGTTCACACACTAGGTATTGAAGCGATGCGGGAGCAATTGAAAATATCAATAGATAACAAATGAGCAACAAAATAGACTACGTGATGAACTCACAAAACATTAAGCGTGACGACTTCATAACGAATAAGCAAAGAGGTATGGCTGAGGCTTATATCAAGTGCACCTACATTAAGAAAGAACTAATAGCTTTCTTTGATACGGAAGAGAAAACAAAGGAAGGGGCTAGACAAATTGGTAAGTCCTTCAGGAATAAAGATAGCCTACACAAACTTATTACTGATAAGGTAGATAAGCTAACTAATAGTAACCGAACCACTAGGGCGTATGACTTTATCTACAACGATATGGAGTACGCTAGGGCGTTAAAGGAAATATTATAATTATGGAAGAAAACTATGAACACCTAATTAATGTTTTAAAAGAAAGCGTCAAAAGAAAAACACTATTCGTATTGTTAAAGTAAAAAAGAAATGTAACTGCAAATGAACACTAAGTATCCAAAAAAGATTAAGCAAATAATGACAGAAGCACCAATGGCTTACAGTATGGTTATGTTAAGTGATTATAAAAATGACAAAGTTGGAGCAGACGAATTGTTTAGACGTTGGCAACGAGATAAAGAAAATATCAAATACAATCAGAATAAACAAAACTAAATATTATAATTATGAGTGCAGAACAATTTGTAAAAGAAATTAAAGAAAAAGAAAACAATAACGGAGCAAGCCCACTATGTTATGATAGATTAATTTATTTAATGGAAGCTTATAAAGAAAGTGAGTTGAATAAATTACAACACCACCGAGCAACAACAGTAGGGCTTTGGGCTACGGATAGACTAGATTTAATTAAAGACCCTGAAAATATAATGTTTAAAATAACCGATTGGTAAATGAACACGATACTACTTTACGATGCAGATGGTTCTATCTTCCAATCGTGCCTCGATAAAAAAGAAAACACAGAAGATAATCTAGGGTTTATTTACAACCTAGACGACGCGCTACTAAAGTTTGAAAACAAAATCATGTTCACTATCAACCTTTTGGAAAAAGATTATGACTTTCAAATTCTTCATACCGTCTTGTTCTTAGAGGGGCAAGGTAACTTTAGAAAGGCTTTCAATGAAAGCTACAAGGCTAATAGAAAAGAACAAGATAGACCACCTTTACTTAACACGTTGAGGGATGAGATACTAACGCGGTATAGTAACGATGAGTTCTCTACTTTCAAATCAATCAACGTAGAAACCGATGATAGTTTAGCGGCTACATTTATGAAGTACCACCTAAATGATTACGGTATTCAGTTAATAGTTGTGTCTCCTGATAAGGACTTAAAGACCGTTCCGTGCTTGTTATTTGATAATTACTACACTCGCAATGAGTTAACAAGCATCACTGAACTAGAAGCTAAACGAAACCTTTACACGCAGATGTTAGTCGGTGATGCTGCGGATAACATAAAGGGTATTAAAAGAATGGGTAAGGTAGGTGCTGAGAAGCTACTAAAGAACGCCTCTAGTGAGTTCGCTATGAAGCGGATGGTATATGCTAAATACCAAAATCAGTTCAAGAGAAGGGCTAAGGAAGAGTATTTAAAAGCATGGTTTAGCTTACAGTTAAATACTAAGGTTTATACACCTGAGTTAGATGCAATAATGTTTAACGCAATTAATTAGAATGAAAAAATTAAGCACATTATTTAAAAAAGACCCAAATAATTTAGGTCGAGTAATTGACGAAATAAACCCTGAAAATGAATGGGCTTTGAAATTTGGAATACCTACAAGGAAATTTGACGGCACAAGTTGTGCTATTATTAAAAGTGAACTTTACAAAAGATTTGATTTAAAAAAAGGTAGAACTTTACCACCGAACGCAATACCTTGCCAAGAAGCCGATGCAATTACAGGACATCATCCTCACTGGATTAAATGCGATAGAAATGACAACTCTAATAAATGGCACTTTGTTGCTTTTGATGAATTAGAAACAAAAGAAGATGGAACTTATGAATTATGTGGTAATAAAGTGCAAGGAAACCCTGAAAGTATAGAAGGACACCAATTAATTAAACACGGAATTGAAAAACTTAATTTAATAACCTTTGACTTTGATAGATTAAAACACTTTTTGGAAGTTAAGGATATTGAAGGAATTGTTTTTCATCATTTAACGGATGGCAGAATGTGTAAGATTAGAAAATCTGATTTTGGAATACGTAGGTAGTATTAATGCTAATGACAAGAATATGAGTAGTAGGGAATGTCACACGCAATCCGTGGAAGTTGACGAACAAGTAACGCTCTTGGGAGGTATCCAAGTTCATTTGCAGCCCGCCCTATTACTTATATTTATTGTTATGTGCTTTTTTAATTGCATCATAACGTTGAGTATATGGTTTTGTAAGCCATGGCAGAAATTACAATTAAATGAATATAAACTTGATGGCTTATAAACTATATACAGTGTTAGCCATCTTTTAAAACAACTTAGATATGATTATTTTAATAGCAATAGTGTGGTACTTAATAGGGTGCGTTGGTGGAGGTTATTTAGCCTACAAAGTTTACCCTGAGATTACAATAAAAGACGCTGTATTTTTACTTACAATAGGTGGAATAGGTGGATTAATAACCTTTTGCATTGGGCTTACTTATTTAGACTGGGGCAACAAGAAGTTGTTTTAATTGCAGCTAACGTTTTGTATAAGGTGTGTTGCTACCTTGAATTAAGCAACAAAATTAGTAAATATAAACAAGCCTTTAAGTAGGTAATAAATTAACAAATACGCACAAGCAATACACTTTATACGGTGTTATATACTTTGCGGATTTTAACTCTAAAACTTTATTAAAATGACAAATTTAAAAGTAGTAAAAATCGAGAATGACGAACTAGTGTTTAATGACGGAACTAGGTTATTATCAAATCACGACCAAGATTGTTGTGAGCACCATTATTTGGACTTTGCAGATTTAGATGTAACCGACTTTGATGAATTAGAATTTGACTTAACAAGCGATGACTTCTTTAATAGAGTTGAAGATTATGGAATTGAATTAAAGCCAATAAATGGGCACGTAGTAAGAGTACCTGGATATGGTTCAAATAATGGTTATTACGGCTCTAATATTGATTTGATAATAGCCGATGCAAAAGGAAATACAATTAAGTCTTTTGATGTATCTGAATGCCAATTATGGAACGATTAATAGCATTGTATATAACAACTGGATAAGCACACTAGTACACATATACTTCTTGCTTCCCCTAACCTTGATGCTGAAAGAAAAAATATGTTAGGTATAAAAGCAATGTGTTATAGAAAATTCATAACCGAACTTAGAGAATCAAAATGAAAGAAGACATAGATAATTTTAGACACGCCATAAAGCTGATGGCTTCCCTTCAACTCTCCATTGAGATGACGACAGACGCTAGGTCAAGACCCTACGTGAAGAAAGCTTTAAAGAATAAGCTTAGACTAGCAGAAGACCAATTAGAAAGAGACATCGAACCTTTCGTTAATAAGCTTTATGAAACCGATGAAGACGTATTTCAGAACATACAAAACGCGATAGAGAATTTGATAGACTACGTGATAAGCAAAACCATAGAAGAAACGGTTAACCGATCAATAGAGGTTACTAATCAAAAACAACATGACTAACGAACTTAAAATACTAAATACAATATTTGATTTTGTGTGCCAAGAAGCAAATCTCAAGCCACATCAAATAAGATCAAGGGCTCGCAAAAGACCCATAGTAATAGCAAGGTTTAACTTCTACTACCTATGTAGAGCCTACAATCCTATACTGACATTAACGGGGATAGGGGCGTTTCTAATGTATGACCACGCAACAGTGATTAATGGGATTAATAGAATAGAAAGTCTTATGTCAGTAGATAGGAAGTTTAAAGAGCAAATGGGATACCTATGCGCTAAATACTTATCCGAAGTACACCCCTCAATCCTACAAAAGATTTCAGTTAAAACGTACTACAACGATATACAATCGTACAAGCTAGAAACCAATAGAGTTACAGAGCAAGCGAATAAGATGTACTACGAGTCTATGCTAATGCTTAACAATGTACTTGATAATATTAACCAAGACAATAATATGGAGGGGTATCGTAAAGCTAGAGTAAACAATCAGGCGGCCTCCTTTAAAAATAAAATGAAACTTCTTAAGATGGGGTTGCCAGTGTAATAATTTTTGTTTAAATTTGTTTAACTTAATTATAATTAGAAATGTTTAAATTCACAGGTGTTATCACCGAATCACAAGACCCAAAGCAGGGCGAATCAACTAAAGGAGCTTGGGCTGCTAGAGAGTTTCTTGTTACAGAATCTCATCCTGAGAACCCTCAGTATCCGCAGACAGGTAAGTTTAACTTATTCAAAAGCGGTGACTATGCAGAGTACGCTCTATCCAAGTTCCCTAAATTAGGAACGGAAGTAGACATTGAGTTTACAATGAATGCGAAAGCGTTTACTAGCAAGGCAGGTAAACCAGTTACCATTCAAGAGTTGCGTGTTTTTAAGTTAGCCCCAACTAACTCAGGTCAATCACCACAAGCGCAGCCTCAACAAGCCAATGACGACTCGGATGCTTTACCTTGGTGATAATCAATAAGATATAGTTTGTGTTTGTTTTAAGTGGTTGGTGTGTAAAAGCACTGACCGCTTTTTTAAACACTACGATTTTTACAATGAATAATCAATAGACAAATTACAATGAACGAATTAGCAAAACAAATCCACGAGAACAATAAAGCCAAGGGGTTTTACGATGGGGAGAAAAACATAGGCGAGATGCTTGCGCTGATACACTCGGAAGTCAGCGAGGCGTTAGAGGCTGACCGAAAAGATAGGCACTGCGATGTTGATATTAAAGACATGGTACATATCGTAGATGATGACTTCTTTGAATCAGTGTTTAAAACTGAGGTTAAAGATACGTTCCAAGATGAGATTTCCGACACAATAATAAGATGCTTAGATATGGCTGCGTTCTTAGAAATAGATATTGAGTCGCATATAAAAGCTAAGGTTAGGTATAATAAGATGCGCCCTAACAAACACGGAAAGAATTACTAAACAAATAACAATTATGACTAGATTAAAAAACACATTGTACTTACTGAGAATCTCTTTTATCATATCCGCAACTGGAATGATAGGAGGTTTTGTTTCTAAATTAGTATTAGGATTATTCAACCTAACGCTATGGAGTTGGCTAGATTGGACACTGTCTACGATGGATAGATGGGGGTTCTTAGTGGCTATTGCTTACTTAGTTTACGCGCTGTACGTTTTTTTGGACACGGTGTCTATTAGCTACGAAGCAGATGTGGAGAGTGAACAAGAAGACAACAACGAACTTTAAAAATAAATTAACATGACGAAAGTAATTGACTGCTCAGGAATGGGCGAAGAAGTAAAGCCGGAATTGAAACCGATTAAGATAACACATTTTATATTGGGTTCTAATGGTGGGTGGGACAACGGGCAACCTTCTGAATATACCAATCGTAAAGGTGTGCTTAAGTTTATTGGTAATTGCGAAGCTGATGGAGATCTGTTTTCCTTTCACCATGAGGGAATAATAATTTTATGCAAAGGTCACTTTAACGACGGAGTTGTATGATAAAAAAAATAGACCATAGAAAGCTTTACACGCAATCTGAGTACGCTAAGAAATCAGGGCTAAGTAAGCAGATGGTACATTACAACTTGTATCACAATAAGCTTACTAGAGTCGAGATACACGGTGCGGTATTAGTTTTAGAGAAATAACAACAAATTACAATTATGAATCAAGAAGACGTTAAACCTGAAGACCACGGATTAGAAGTAGGTAAAGCAAATGAGTTAACAAGTGGGTTATCGGTTGCTAAGGCTGAACGAGAACTACTTATAGAAGAGTTTCAAACCGTATCTATATTAGAAGTTACGAAAGAAAACTTACCCGTATTTAAAGAACTTCGTTTAAAAATCGTCAAAAATAGAACGCAAGGAATAAACAAGTGGCACAAAGCTAATAAAGAGTTTTTTCTAACGGGAGGTAAATTCGTTGACGCAATAAAGAATAAAGAAAACGGGATTAACGAAGCAATGGAAAACAAGTTAATGGATGCTGAAAAGTATTTTGAAAACTTAGAAAAAGAGAAATTGATTGCGCTTCAGTTTGAGCGTGAAGTTATCTTGTTTCAATATGTAGAGAATGCAGGGGAAAGAAATTTATCAGGCATGGAAGACAAAGTTTGGCAAGCTTATTTAGCTTCGGAGAAAAAAGAATACGAAAACAAGGTGGCAGCGGAAAAACAAGCGGAGATTGATAGATTAGCCGTGATAGAAGCTGATAAAAAAGATCGTCTACGGATTGAAGCAGAGAATGAGCAACTAAGAAAAGAAGCGGTTGAGCGCGAAAAAGTAGCAAAGATTGAACTTGACAAGCGTAAGAAGCTAGAGGCTCAAGTAGAAGCTTCAGCAAAAGCAGAACGAGAAGCCTTAGCTAAAGAGGAAGCACGTATTCAATCAGAACTAAGTAAGGGTGATGAAGCCAAGCTTACTGATTTTACGGACAAACTTGTTAAGTTGAAAAGTGAGTATTCTTTTGAAAGCGAGGTACACAAAAGAAAATACAGCGATGCTTGTAAGTTGATTGACAAGATTATCAATTACATTAAATAACAATAACAAAAGCCAACCTGCTTAACTGCGGGTTGGTTATTTAAACCAAGTATTATGAGTAAAGAAAGATTTAATGAAACCTAAGCGAAACAATTAAGATATGATTAGACAATCCATCACAGAAGGAGCTACAATGCACTTTAGTCTGCAAAATGCAGTCGTAACCGTTAGGGTAGGCGATACACACGCTACCTTTGACTTATCAAAAAAGATAGACCATAGAGATTTGATATTTTTTGGTAAAGGCGGGGACGTGCATTGTAGGCGGTTATTTAGAAAACTATTTAAAAAACTCTAATCATAATTACAAATAAACTTTACATTATGGAAATAGGACAAATAATGAATACAAAAGAATTAGCATTAACAATATGCGAAATGTTTCAAAGAGACTACCCTAAAAGACCAATGTGGCAAACTATGTTGGAAATCGAAGACTTAATAAATAAGCAGAGACCAAGTAAGGTAGTGACCTTAACTTATAAAACAACATGAGTGGATTTACAATAATAAAACACAACACGGTAGAGATAGAACACATTTCATGCGCGAGTGTAATTAAAATAACATTTACGCACCAAGAAGAAAAAACTCAAGGGGGTGAAATGGAAGATGTTGTAACAGAGGTATGGTTTGACTATACCGAGTTTAGTGATTTAAAAAAAGCTGTTAATCTTACGGATGACTGGCTGTAATAACCTATTTAATTTCAATAACCCGCAATCGTATTGAATTAATGATTAAGTTTGACAAATGGAAACACGACATGAAATACCCCTAATTGTAAGAAGGCTACTTGAAAGGCTAAGTAATTGTATTTAAACTAAACACAGCATTTGGTTAACTTAGCACTAGCTTAATTCAACCTAATGAACCAGTCTACCATAGTCAAGAAAATGTTGTATCTTTGTAAAAGTTAAAAGAATGAAAAAAATAGAAAAAAATATTGATGGGACTAGATTAATGACAGTTCCTAATTACGCTAAAAGTGTAGGAGTGCCTAAGCAATCCATATACTATAAGGTAAAAGCTGAAACAATAGACTACGTTGTAATTGATGGAGTAACATTCATCACCAAGTAGTTTTCTTGGCTTTGAACTTTTGACCAAAGTAAAAAGTAACTAATAAATAATAAGAAATATGGGAGCAACAAGGTTTTACAGAACAATAGAAAAAGATTACTACATAGCCTACGAGTCTGATGTTAAAGGAAAAGGAGGTATCTCTTATGAGTTAGGAGGTATTGCTTATGAGTTTTATACTCACGATGTAGTTGAAGATTTTAGTAATAACTTATGTGCCGAGTATTCATTTGACCCCATCAAGGGGTGTGATGATTTAATGGAAATCAGTATTCATGAATATATGAAAGCATTGAGTATTGTGTTAAAAAATAGATACTAATGAGTAGAAATCAGTTTACTTTCTACAAAAGTTTTGATGATACATTCGATTTTTTAAATGATGAACAAACACTTTCTTACTTAAAGGTTCTTAGAGATGTTCAGTTTTTAAGGGTAAGGGTTCAAGACGTGGTATTTAATGACCCAATGCTAAATGGTATATGGAGGTCTACTAAGCATACATTTGAAACATCAATAAAAGGGTATTTAGATAGTCAGTTAAGTGAGAAAGTTAAGATTCCTTTCTTTGGTTGTTATAGTGGTTACAATGGAAAGTTCACCCCATTTGACTCCCCATTAGACACCCCCTTGGAGGGGGGTCGTGAGCAAGTTAAAGGTAAAGGTAAAGAGCAAAGTAAAGAACAAGTTAAAGAACAAGTTAAAGTAGAACATGAAATACCTAGTGAAACAGAAGTTAAATATTTTGCTGTTGAGTACTCCAAGAAACACATAAAGGACAAACAGCAATGTATAGACCTAGCTTTAAGAGGATGGAGCAATTACAGAAGTAACGATTGGAAAGACGTTAATGGGAAAGCAGTTAAGAATTGGAAGACTAAATTATCTAACAGCTATTTATCTTTAGACAAACTTAAAGACTCAGTAAGCGACTCACAATTACTACACGATAACTCTTTAACATGGCTCATACAAGGCAATAGAAAATTTGAAGATATGCCGTTCTGCTTAATGGCATACAACAGCGATGGGGCTAAGGCATTAGAAAAAGAACATTTAGGAAACGTACTAAAACACAAAGGACTATTATGAAGGTAACAATATTCAAGGATTTCTCAGACACAAAGAAACCTAAACACATAGAGTTTGGCACTGTAATAAAGCAGCTATCCTCACCTAAGCAAGAGTTTATAGATTTAATTAAGTCTATACGCTCCGAGGGTGACGATAATAAGCGTAGAGCATTAAAAGCTAAACTGCCTTGTATTTTGTTTTCAGGTGAGTTTTCTGAAAGGAATGATAGGTCATTGATACAACATTCAGGGTTAGCGGTTATAGACTTTGACCACGTGGATAGTGTGGTGAATCTAAAAGATAAGTTAAAGCTAATTAATTATATCGCTGCTGCCTTCGTCTCTCCTAGTGGTGATGGTATTAAAGCTATTGCATCTATACCTCGCTCAATAGATTTTCACAGAGAAAACTATGATGCTATGATAGAGGACTTAGAAGGTAGATTGAATATACCTAAAAATAAATTTGATAAGACTAGCAAGAATGAGTCAAGAATTTGTTACGCTAGTTACGACCCTGATACTTATTACAACAGCAACCCTAAATGCTTTATCAAACCCAACAAGAAGAAAGATGTAATTCATATTGACTACAATAAGATTAACATAGCAGTTAACATGATTAGGTTAGCTCACGAAGGAGAGAAGCATTCGACACTTTTAAGAGCAGCAAAGCTTATGGGTGGGTACATTGCATCAGGAATGATTGAAGAGTCCTTCGCTGTCCAAGTCTTAACGACTGAGATAGGTAACAGAAATATTGATAGTGAGTCGGGAGCTAAAAAGACAATACAAGACGGTATTCTTTACGGTAAAACAATGCCTATATACGAAACCGAGGATATTGAAACAAGTGCTTCCGTAGCTGTATTAAAAGTGAAACTACAAAGTCCAAGTAGAAGGTATGAGTTTCTTACAGATAACAGCGAGGATAGAGCTGATATGATGAGATACCGAACGGGTGGGTTTAAAATGGGATTACCCGCAGGACATAATGAGTTGTCTAAGTATTTTAGGTTTAAAGAAGGAGAATTTAATGTTGTACTTGGTCACGCTAATGTTGGTAAATCATTCTTTATGTGGTGGCTCATGGTTCTATCTGCTAGGCTACATGGTTGGAGATGGATTGTGTACTCATCCGAAAATAAAGTAAGACAGATTAAGAAAAAGCTTATAGAGTTTTACACGCAGCAGACTATATTTGACATGAAAGATGATGCTTACCAATACGGATTAGAATGGTTAGACGATATGTTTTACTTCATTCGCATTGACAAGGATTACTCTGCTGTTGAATTAATAGACTTCGCAAAGGTTTTGGTAGAGGAAAAAGAGTTTAAAGGATTCTTAATAGACCCCTACAATAGTCTATCAATAGATAAAGACCTTTGGAAAGATGTAAGCAGCAATAGGCACGAATATGACTACGCAATTTCATCTTTGTTTGTCTCGTTTTGTGATAAAAATAATCTTTCAATATACCTTAATGCTCATGCAATATCTCAAGCTTTAAGAAACAAGCATCCTAGGTCTAGGAAAGATGAAATCCCTCATAAATATGAGAGTCATCCTATGCCTCCTGAATCAGCAGACATAGAGGGTGGTGGTAAGTTTGTAAATAGGGTTACAGGTTTCTTTATGGTAATACACAGATATATTTATCACGACACAGACTGGGATATAACGAGAGTTGAAATTAAGAAATGCAAGGACATTGAATCAGGTGGAATGCAGACTAGGTATGAAAAACCAGTTGAGTTTACACTGAAAGGGAATATGACTTATTTCGCAGAGAAATTTGACAATAGGAATCCTATACCTTACGAGCAGCCTACTTCAGATGTAAACCAAACTGAAATCTCTTTGCCAGTATCAAAAGAAAACGTAGATTTACCGTTCGGTGCTGAGGAAGAAGAGTTTAACCCTTTTGATTAAATAGATATGAATAAACTTTACATCGTAAGATACTCAGGGGGAGATCACGATGACTTCCGCGAGACAGATGTGTTTGTAACCGATAAAAAAGCAACTGCCACAAGGTATGTGACTAAGTTTAACAAGCTACTTAAAAAGTGGAAAGAACACTATAAGCAATATGAATCGCGTGGGTCATGGAACTCTTGGATAAAAGACGAGTATCTTAGATATTTTGATAGATGGCATAGCCTTGGGTAGATGGGTGAATGTTATTACAACGAAATAGAAAAACGATAAAAACAAGATTATGAGTAAGCAAATAGATGATAAAACAGCAGGAACTAAAGCTGTTTTATATACATTGTTAGGTGATGTTTGGCAAACTTCTGATAGACCTTTTAAAGACTACCCTCAAGGAACAAAAGCACAAGCTGGTGGTGGTGGGCATTGGATAAAGAATGAACGTGGTTGGAAATGGTGCAATAGCCATTGTTCCTTTCCTACTCCAGGTGGGGATTGGAACGGAATGGTGTCTTTGCCAAATTGCACCTAACGAATAGTATAAAAAATCGTTTTAATGTTTTTTATACAGTGTTACCTACTGGTGCGACTTTAAACGCCTAAACTTAATTAACAGAACTGAACCTTTTTATTTTCTTTTTTGAGCGTTGGCAAAATTAATTTGATAAAATTAAAACTTATGGAACAAATACCTTTTAACGAAAACAGAAACGAGGACTGTTTAGAAACTATGGCAAATATGCCTAATAATTACATTGATTTAACAGTTACTTCGCCACCTTATGACAATATGAGAAAATATAAAGGCTATTCTTTTGAATTTGAAGCAATAGCAAAAGAACTTTATAGAGTAACTGAAAATGGTGGTGTTGTGGTTTGGATTGTAGGTGATGCAACCTTAAAAGGAAGCGAAACAGGTACATCATTTAAACAAGCATTGTACTTTATGGAATGTGGATTTAGGCTTTATGACACTATGTTTTATGAAAAAGCAAGTAGAATACCAACCGAAGGAAGATACTATAATACAGTTGAGTATATGTTTGTGTTTAGTAAAGGGAAGCCAAAAACTTTAAATTTTATATGCGACCATAAAAACAAAACGAAAGGGCAAAGACGAATGAAAGACCTTTGTATTAATAAAGGTGAAAACATAAAAAAAGAAGGTGAATATATTGTTACAGGTGAATATAGTCGAAGAAGTAATGTTTGGCGATATGGTACTGGAAGACCAAAAGACCTAACTAAAATACTAAAACAAAAAGGATTAAAACATCCTGCAATAGCACCTGAAAAATTAGCAAACGATCATATTATAAGCTGGAGTAATGAAGAAGATTTAGTTTATGACCCTTTTATGGGAAGCGGAACAACTGCCAAAATGAGTATTTTAAATAACCGTAATTGGATTGGAAGCGAAATATCAAATGAATATTGTGATATTATTGAAGAACGAGTAAAAAAAGCGTTGGAAGAAAAAAGAAAAGAAAAAGAGATTGAAGCACCGACTTTGTTTAATGAACAGAATTAAGCACTTGTGGGTAACGTTAATAATATGATTTTGTGGCTTTTCGCCATAAATTATATTTAGTGTTAGTTGGCGAATCGAAATGTTAAAAAACTTAAACGAGATGAAAATAGAAACGAAAGAAATTTATAAATGCGAACACTGCAATAAACTTTACCAATTGAAAAACTGGTGCTTGTTACACGAAAAAAGTTGTAATAAAAACCCTGAAAATGATAGGGCTTGTTTTGGTTGCAGACACTTAACGAAAAAAAGCGAAACGATATACTTTGATACTGGTTATGGAGAAAGTGAAAGGAAAGTAGATTTGCTTTACTGCAATAAATTAGACACTTTTTTGTATCCACCGAAAGTAGAACACAAAGGGAATATGTATGAAACTGACCCTAAAGAAAACAAGCCTATGCCACGAACTTGTAAAGTTTATGATGATGAAATCACAGACCTTGACGAGTTTTTTAATTGCAACTAACGGCATCCGCTATGAGTAGTGGCGGTTTTGAACTACTCATTTTAAATTAAACACAAATGACAATAGAAAGCACAGAACATAAAGGAAGCACTAACCCGCCATTACTTATAGCGAGTGTTAGCAATTTTTTGTTTTCATCTCCATTTAAAAAAATACCAATTATTATTTCAAAATGGCAAGATGATAATGTAAACGGATGGAGGGCAGAAATAGCTGATTCTTATGAGAATTACAAAACCTCAAGGTATAATGATATAAATTTTGAAGATTTATCATTTCATTTTCACCACGAAACTGAAACGCACGAAATAGATGATTTAGTATTTTATAGAAGAAAAGACGCTGTAGAGTGTGCAAAATATATTAATAAAAAATATTTAATGGGTAAAGCTAAAATTTGGTTTGTCTAAATTATTGCTAACAACTAGATAAGCACACCACTACACATATACACCTAGTAAGTCGGGATATGTTTAACTAAAACTAAAATTATGGAAACAGAACCAAATTACAAAATAGGCGATAAAGTTCGTATCGTGAATTACGGGCATTTAATGTGGACGATTCAAAATCAACCTAATGAATCTTCGTTTATAGAAACACTCCCTGTATCTGTAATATACGGTGATTTAGTTTGGTTTGATGTGAACCACGGTATTGTAGGTAAAGAAGGGGTCGTAAGCGATGTATCTATAACGCAAGGTGTTCCTCAATATTCAATAAAAGGAATACCTGAAAAAAACTCTTGGTACAGTGAAGGTCAAATGGAATTAATAGAAAACTAAATGACGAAATATAAAACAATCATAGATGCCTTCTTTGCGGTGACACGTGGAGTTGACAACTACAAGCCTAACGATGTCGGGTTCACCTACACCAAAGGCGGTCAAGTTATATCTGTTTTTACGGAGGCTTGTTCACTCTCTACTTTCTTTGCCTTGCCTTTTTTGAAAGAGGGGAAGCCGTTTAGTATTTCCGTAGCAGAGACAGACATTTACTGCATCGTGTTCCCTGAGCAGAACATTATAGCACTAGGGAAAGTGAAGAAAATTAAGTTTTGGTTAAAAACATCAAAGAGCCAATGGACGAGATTGAATGAAGAGGAGATAGACTACGCTGTTTTAAATCAGAAAGCCCTAAAGGACTGCTTTGAGTTCATCTACGATATTTAATTTGTTTTGCATTAGTTTTAATTATATCTTTGAGGAATGGCGAAGAGGAATAGAAAACACGGAAATGCAAAGAAATGCAGTTTCGATAGAGTTGAGTTTAAGTCAAAACTAGAAATGGCCTGTTACAAAGCTCTCAAGAGAGAAGGCATACCTTTTTCTTACGAGAAGCGTTCTATTCAATTGGTTGAGCCGTTCATTGACCCTGCTCCGTTTTATAAGATTCACGGCAAATCTCAGTTAAGTGAAAGGACTAACAAAGTTCAAGGAATGAGTTACTTATGTGACTTTGAAGATGACCTAAACAATCCTCACTACGGTTTCTTTATTGAAACGAAAGGTTTTGTAACCGCTTCATTCCCTTTGCGAATTAAACTCTTCCGCTTGTGGCGAAAAATAAATGAGATTAATAAAGACTATTTCCAAGTATCAAACGAAAGAGAGGTAGAAGAAGCAATCGCAATAATTAAACAAAAACTATGACATCAAATCTGTATTACATTAACGAGCAAACAAATAGACTCCACGACTTAGCGACTGAGCTATATGAGGCAATGTTTGAATCAAAGGAAGACCTTAGAATGGCTATTGACAACTTAAGAATTAAAATAGAAGAACTAGAAGATGACTTATAATTATAACGATAGGGTTACAACCTCAGAAGGGAACGGCGCTGTGAAGTCTGACGGGTTAGTGAATTGTAGAGGCATTGTTTACAGCGTTCTTATTGATAATGCAGAATTTGAGACTCACTTTTACGTTCACGAACTTGAGCCTGAGCGCGATATTCACAAAGAAATTAGAGCAAATTGCAAAGCTAAAGCTGATGCTACAAAACCAATATCTAAATATACTAAAGATTTTATTGATAAAGCTAAAGAAACAAAATCTACCCCCGCAAAACCTGACCACTACAAATCACCTATTGATGTTATTGAGTTTTGTAAACTAAACGACCTTGACTTTGTTCAGGGTAATGTGATAAAATACATTGTTCGATACAAAAAGAAAAACGGTTTAGAAGACCTTAAGAAAGCACAAGAATACATTAACCGATTAATTTCAGATTACAATGAGTGAAAGATTAGACTCTCCTTATTATCAAGACCCCGACATTAGTTGTCGAATAGATGAAGCAATGCGCGAGGCAGCGTTTCTAATGACACGAAAAGGAACAAGGCAACAATATACCGATGGTAGCATTATCTACAACGTTAAAACAGCTAAGAGAGCTAGTAAGCAGTTGGTTGATGATTTACCTGAAGACGAAGCTAAGGAATGGTATCGTAAAGAAGAAAATAGGCTGTTGAAAAGCATTTTTAAGTACGACCCGCAATTTGTGAAGTCGTTAATAATTGAAGAAGATTAACTTTGTTTATTATTTATAACTCTACGTGTAAAAAGCGTTGAGGAACGAAATGAATTTTATATACGGTTATAAATAGTAAAAATAAATACAAAAACATGACAAAACAGAATTTCTTTTGGGACGATGAAAGAGTTGCCCAACCTTTCCCAAGTGACCTTATCAATCTTCTAAAAGAAGAAGAAAAAGCAGAACGCGCCCCAAGGTGTGCTTGTGCTAACCGAGAATACCCTTGCATTGGATGTTAACTACGCCCTAATCCCGCACTCATTATTCATCGCTAGTAAAGTGCTAGTTTTATTATTTTTCATATACACCTTCTATGACAAAAAAGAATAAGCGTTACCGAATAAAAGAAGAGATAGCAGTTAAGCTGGGATTGCAAACCAATAAAAGCAAGAGATACAGACTATCCGAAGATCAGGAAAAGCAGTTTCTTAAAATAAGCGAAGATGAATTAACGGTATCTTCCACAAGTAAAACCTCACCCAATAACTACAAACCCAAACAAAGCTTTGTACTATCCGCTTGGAATAGTAAAACAGGGCTTATGATGGATATAAACGAGTACTGTGAGGCTCGCGGTCTACCGAGGGGAGATATAACGTCATACAAGCTTATATCGCATACGGGAGTTCCTTTTTACAATGTAGTGTTTAAGCAGAACAATGAAGCTATAAGCGACATAGATTTTAAGGGAGTTATTGAAAACGTACTTGAATCTATTAAAGTAAAAAAGCAACACCATATTGATGAGCCATTAGACAGCAGTAAATTTACTAGACTTTTGTTTGCAGACACACATATCGGAATGGAAACCAATTCAGAAGGTACAGCAATGTATTCTGAAAACTGGAAAAGTTCTGATATTATGGAGTCAATGATAGCTATGTGTGTAGCGGTTATTGAAAATAAAGTAGGAGACACCCTTTACATTGATGAACTAGGTGATTTCTTAGATGGCTACAACGCAGAGACGACTAGAGGCAGTCACTCTCTACCTCAATGCATGACAAACGATGAGGCATTTAGATTAGGTCTTGACTTTAAAATGCAAATGATAAGTATATTGTCACCTCACTTTAATAAGATAGTATGTCACAATATTTGCAATGATAACCACGCGGGTAGCTTTGGGTCTGTATTAAACCACGCTTTTATGGTAGCTGCTGAATTAAGATTTAGTAATGTTGAGGTTATTAATATAGGCTCGTTTATAGGCCACTACTTTGTCGGGGAACACGCTTTTGTAATATCACACGGAAAGGATAAGCAGTTTTTAAAGTTTGGTTTTAAACCTCAATTAGACAGTAAGCAAATCGAAAAGATAGACCACTATTTAAAACACAATGACATTTATCGCAAAGCTAAGTATATAGAGTTTAGTAAAGCAGATAGCCATCAGTTATTACTTGATTACACAACGGCACAGGACTTTGACTACTTTAACATTACTGCACTATCACCTAGTTCTGAGTGGGCTCAAACCAACTTCAAGAAAGGAAGGAGAGGCTGTGTGATACAACAAGTTTGCAAGGATACAAACGATAAAGTTATAATACCTAAGTTCCTGTAATAGTTAAACAATACATACCCGACAAGGTGAATAAGGACAGTTCCTCCAGTATCACGAGGCGAATGCATTCGTTAAGCCTAACTCGTGTTTAATTGTAACGGGCATCTACAAGCGGCTGTTTTTAAAGATAAAGGCAGGTAAGGCAAAATAAGTCTTGCTTGCCTTATTTTTTTAGATTACATTTGGTGAACAAAACAAATTACATGATAAAGAAATCTCACAATCACGAGGAGTTCTACGTGGAAAATAACACCGTGTACGAGGTGTACAAT
>Ga0222673_1000454_pt1 | contig 19056 bp, 36 predicted proteins | sample AntAcemetagen801_FD_179845 | JGI IMG/M metagenome (GOLD analysis project Ga0222673, IMG submission 179845) | Saline water microbial communities from Ace Lake, Antarctica - #801 | ecosystem: Environmental > Aquatic > Non-marine Saline and Alkaline > Saline | place: Antarctica: Ace Lake...
TAATAATTTTCCATAAAGTTTAAATGCTTCATTTCTTGCCTTAGATGAATTTATAGATTTAACTACACAAAATGTTGTTTCTTCATCTCCTAATATATATCCTTTTTTCATTTTTCTTTATTCATTCTTTTGAACAATAACCTAATTTAGATTCTAATTCGTCTTTAAGTGAATCAATACAACGTTCTAGCTCGTCAATGCTAGCACTCTCCTTATAATTGTCAACTAAACTATCTAATGTTAATGTCATTTTTCTTTATAATTTGTATTTAGGATCGTTCAATAAATCGTCATAATCTTTATCCTGCTCATTTTTCTCTGGGCCGAATATGTTTGTAGCGATTACTGGCGCTTTCTTTGCAGCAACTTTCTTAGTAGCTGCAGCTTTGTTTCCTTTAACAATGTTTTCAATGCCAGTCTTAGGACCGTTAACTAAACTATCAAAATCAAATTTAGGTTTGTTTGCTTGCTTACTTTTACTCAGTTCGTTCTTAACTTTATTAGTACTATTAATCTGGTCACGCATATGCTTTTCAACTGCATACATTTGTTCCCTGTTCTTACTTCGCTTTGCTTTAGCGTGTAACCTTTCTAATTTTTTCATGTACCTGGCATCCTTCCAGTCCTCAAACTTGTCCTCTAAACTATCAATCCAATCTATTAATCCCATTCTTATTTGTTTACCTTATTTAGTTTATTCAACTTACGTTGACAACCAGGGCAGGTAATCCCTTCTCTCTTTTTCTTAGAGCCTTTATACAACCATTTATGCTTGCAATCTTTCTTATCACATTCAATTATCTTATTCTTCATTTTCATTATCTTTTTCATTTGTTAATTCCTCTTAATGAAATGAGTCATTATGAAGCAACCAAAACCAATCCCTGTGAAGAAGACAGCAGTTGCAGTATAATCGTTTGAAATCATCGCTATTAAAGCGCCCGTTACTGCCAGTGTAACACTGGCTATCTTTACTTTTTGTCTATTATTAAATTTTTTTAATACCATTTTTTTAATCACGTTTTTATGTGTAAATATAATATACTACTACTACTATATAAACCTTCCTATTTGTCACCCTTATCTTCGTCCTTAAATAGTTGTGCTACTTTCTTTGCTAACTCTTTTGGTTTGTTAGCTGCAGAGCCTAGGCTTGCTTTAAGTTCTTCTTTCTTTGCGTTAGCGTAATCAAAGCCTTCGTCAGTACCTGTGTCTATTATCCAGTTACAGAACTCCATACGAGTTTCTTTTTTGTATGTCTTCCAATTAGTCAGGAAATCTTTCATAAACTTTTCAACCTCAGGATCAGGATTCTTTACCCTGGAGTCGCCCTTATCTATCTTCTTAATAAAGTGCCTACGTTCTGTAGGGATACTAAATTGTGCGTATAACATTTGTGCGTTCATTTTTTATTTTTTGTATATGTAATAAAATATTATTATTAATAGTATTGATATAATACCTAATAACGTCCAATTAGGCGTGTCAAGCATTCTTGTTTCTCTCTTGTATATCTTTAATCATTTTCGGTAAGCCGTCCCAGAATGGTTTAACTAATAGTATAAATATAAATATGAATACCATGAGGGCCATTATGGTTTGAAACAATTGAACCTTCCATGCAATCAAATCTTCTTTAGTTACATAAGGTTGTTCTATAATATCCTCCAACTGGAACTGGCCCAATGCAATCGTATTAGTATTAACATAAGCGCCATCGTTAATGATCTTGTCCATGTTATTATAACTATCAAGAAACAAGTTACCTGTAAAGATTAACAATACAATATATATTAGTTGTATTAGTATATACTTATTATATTTAATATATTCTATATACTTATTCATATTAGTATATACCTTCTATATTAATATTATCGCTATCATTGTCTTTATTATGTTTTTTTGATTGCGACATTCCAACTAATCCTGCCCAATCCCCTGTATGTACTATTTTGTAGATGGAATTAACTGTTTTAATATTAGGATTACCAAACCAACTATCTACATTTTTTGATATTCTACTAACCCACCCCAATCTGAAAGCATAGCCCATATACTGTACAACTACTTTAAGTTTAATGTTTAATGTCCTTGAGATGAAGCTGCAGCTTAAGTGTTGGTCGTCGTACTTAATCAGTAACGCCCTTATCTTTGTAATGTGATTCGGTTTACTTATATTCATTTTACTACCTCTATCTTATTCTTTATTTTCACAATATTAATTTTAGCCTTCTCCTCAAGGCTCTTAATTAATTTGAAACAATTAGCGTACTCTATCTTACATGCATCAGAAATTGATCTAATACTAATAGAGGTATGGCCATTAAAAAATTCGTTGGTCACATACATCAAAACTAATTTCTCGTTAGGGTGTAACCGTTGAATCATTGGGCTACCAATACGCCCCACATAGCTTTAAGTCGATGATACTCTCTATAACATTCTTTACATAAATTAAGTTCTTGTTCTATGCTTGGCTTACCACAAACGCAATTCATTTTTGTTTAAATGCTCCAGGGTAATTATTAACACAGTCTTGTAACTGCCTTTGTTTTCTTACGTGTTTATTAATTGATTCTTCTAAAGTCATTTTTTATTAATACTTATTTCTAATAGTAGTAGTATATAAACATTTAGTTTACTTTGTAGTAGATACAATACTTTTACCACTCAGGGTGGAAGGTATTAAAGAACTCGCCAGCTTGCGCCCATTTCTTTTTACCTTGGTTATATCTGTCTTTATGGTCTGCATTAACCATGGAACTATAAAAATCTAATTCCATTCTACCCACTCTCCGTTAATTAATACACGACCTTGATTAATCATGTGCATTGCTTCTTGTGTATTTAATTTGGGTTCATTCATTTTTTAACTCCATCTGTTTTTACTTTTTTTAATTTATTTCCTCTAATCCACATTAAACCTAAAGGTGGCCAAACTTCACTAAATAAAATTCTAAACACGCCAATAGGTAATATGAAATTATCTTTATTTGTGCAGCATTTTTTATAATATGAATTTAAAAACTTATCAGTTTTAGGATAATTTTCTCGGGCAAATTTCATTTGATCTCTAAATAATTTTTCTTTATGATCATCAAAAGTATAATTATTCTCATAAAAATATTTAACAAATTTATCTACAATATCCATTTTAATCAACACCACTCAATAAAATAACTCTTGTTGCTTTTTCATCAATCTTAACAACGTCTGCAATAAAACCTATCTTTTTTAATTGACTAGTGAAATTACGTCTAGTGAATATATGCTTGATTCCTGAACGATTACAATACTTCAAATATAATTCATAAAAAACGTCAGTTAGTACGCAAATACCTTTCGGACTATCTGTAAAAGAAACATTAGAGTTATACTCTTTACTGAAACTATCTATTCCACCAATCTCTTTAATATGTTCTACAAATTCCTCAACACTGTTTTGTGATAGTTTGATTAAATCTTCTTTTGCATCATTCATTAATGGTGTTGCAACAAACTCATATTCTATATCTAAATTATTTAAATAATATATAAAACCTTCTAGTTGGTTATCTAAATCATTAAGTAATTCTTTTATTAATTTGAAACCATCTTTAAGTTTCTTACTTTTAAAAATACTGTATCGTCTATCATCTTTATCAATTTTTAAAGGCATATCATTATTAGTTACAAATATCCATTGAGAGTAATTCTTAACATATATGGTATCTTTAAACTTTCTATTAATACTTAGATATTCATCAGTAACATAATTTTTTAATTTGTCAGGGACTAAAAATTTATTATCATTATGGATTACTTCATTAGCAACAATTAATTGTTTTCCAACTATGAAATCATTATATTCTTTATTAATATCAGCCTGCCCTATTTCACAAAAATTCCTGTCAAATATATTTTTTAATACTAATTCACAAAACTTAGTTTTACCTGTTCCCTGTTCACCTTGTAAAATAATAGAAGTTGGTAAACGTCTTAATGGGTTCTTAATTTGCCAGGCTAACCAACAAGTAAAATAATGAAACTCATTTTTATTATTACTGACTAAGTTCATAATTAACTCTTTAATCAAATTCCAATCTTTATCTGCATAATCTTTTTTAGATGATAATTCAGATACACTATACATATTAAATAAAAATTTATTATTTTCTTCAAAGATCATTTCATTCATTGGCTTGTAACCTAGATTGTCAATTAATTTTAATTCATGGTATGACCATTCCCTTAATAAACTTTCAGGCTTAACACGTTCATCATAATTTAATTTGTCAATTGCAATCTGTTTATAATTAATACCTTTATTATATAATTCACAATCTAATACTTTTAGTAATCGCTTTTCATTATATTGGTTAAAAGTTCTTCTAACTTTATCAAATAATAAAAATTCATCACTATCCTTAACTTCTCTTAATCTAAATATTTTAAATCCAAAACTATCTAAAACTGTCATTTTGAATCTCCTCTATTTCACAAAGTCGTGAATCAAATATTTTAATCTTATTATATTTCTTATCAATAAATCTAATAAGTCCTCCTTCTAACATTTCATAATTATCTATTCTATATGTTAGTTGTACTCCATTCGGGGTTGTCACAGAAATTTTATACTTTTCTTCCATCTTTCTCGTTCTAGGTCTCACAAAATTAAAACCTAAATATAATATAAAATTACTACTATATAATATTTTTGATATTACTAACAAATTAATAATAAATTAAAGTTACACTTGGTTACACTTGGTTACACTTCTTATTTTGGTAATACTGACTTTGTGCTATCATTGTTACACTAGTTACACTTCTTTTATATTAAATTAATAAAATATATATATATATGTATATAGGAAACACAGTGAAAAAACAAGGGTTTTACGAAAAGAAGTGTAACCTGCGTAACCATTTATATATATTTTACGTTCACTATATAATGGTATTGTATCCTTAACAATATAATTTATTCTTATTTTTGTAACTACTACTAAAAAATCGAAAAGTATATATATTAGTGATTTTATATTATATTTACCAATTAAGAAAAGTTGTTAGTTGGATTTTCATAACAATCTAGGTCCTAAGAATCCTTCATTGTTTTTTAGTTCAAAGACACATAGACCCAAAATTATATGCGGTCGCTTAGTCTTTCAGAACGCCTGTTGCGTATTATGCTGTCCAACATTAAAATAAGAAAAGTGTTAAACCTATATATTGTGTTGATGATATACCATAGTTACCCTCTTTTTGATTCACCTCATTTAGGGGGTTTTAATAATTTAATAATTATTGAGAATAACGAAAAATGAAATTAGAACAAATTGAATTTGAAAATTTAGAGAAGTTTAAGGCTGCAATCGATAAAGTTATTGCAGGGGATGACGTATTTAGGTCTTATGAAGATAAGGACAAGAACACGCAACGGAAAAAGATTATTTCTAATAAAAGACTTTATGTGGGTAATAATTTTAGTATTAACATTAATCAATCAGAACCAGGTAAAGTTTACTTATCAATTGACTATTTTAGTGTTGAAGATAGAATTAGGATCGCACATGATAAGAAAAATGTCTCAAAAGATTCAGAATTATAATTTTTTACCTACTTTTTTGTATTGGTTACAAACTTCTTTATAAATACTAGACGATATATTATATTTACATGAATCAAGACGTTAAAGCTTCAAAATTTATGTCAGGCAAGAAAGCCCAGGGAACAATTGGTTTCGTTATTGGTATTGCAATTCTAGTAATTGTGGTAGCTCAAGTAGCATTACCTTTGATTGCTGGTGCTGTGTCTAATAACAGTGATTTAACTGCCACACAAGTAACTCTGTTAACTGTGTCCGGTACGTTATTAATTGTATTAGTAATTAGTCTGATAGCAAGAGCAGTATCCTAAAGTAAAATTTAGGTGTACTGGTGATTATTTTTTAATCACGTTTTTAAAATAAAATAAGCATTCGCAGATATAAATGGAATTAATGATAAATTTAGGCCTTGTATGTATTGGGTTATTACTTAAGTACTTGGCATTTGCAGCAGATCGCGCTGACAAAGTTCTAATATTCTTCGGTGCTTTTTTTATTCTCTTTGCAGCTTTAACAGGATTTAACGGATTTTCCGATTTCTCAGACACTAACATAGTCACTTCGTACACGAACGAGACTACAATGGTTACAACTGCTACAGTTGAGCCAGTTTACGATGATAGCACTAATTATTTTAGTGTCCTTTTACCTATCCTTGAGTTATTATTAGGGTTATGGTTTTTAATTAAATTAGCAATTGCACGAACAGATGAAGAAGACAGACAAAAAAACTGAAACAAAAGAAAAAAATATTGAAGATGAGTACCTAAATCTCGATAAACATACACCTATGGGCGATGTTGTCAAAAAAAAGGACAATAGAGCAGATATAATTAAAAATAATCCTAATTCTAAAGTAGAACAAATGCCTATGACAAACCCTAGAACGGATGGCGCTAAAATCGATTCTAAGCCACTTTTACAAATCTCGCAGGAAAACACACAGGCAATGGTACAAAGTCTCCTTGCCACGGCTGTGACTAACGCAAATAAGCCTTCAAGTTACGTACCTGATAGCGCTGTTGAGACTGCACATATATTATTAGCACCATCGGCCACAACTGCAGTATTAAACGAGATAGATAAAGAGATTAAGTTAGGTAACTTAGCAGCTATTGATAAATACCGTATAGAAATGTATTTACAAGGTTATACTGACTTATTATGGATCAGAAATGAGCAAGAAAAGCGGAATATGGAACTTAAATTGAAGTATCCTAACACTTTTGATTTAGATAATGATGAGGAGATTGTTGAGCAGATAGAAGAACAATTAAATACTGACGGTTTTTATGACGTGTTTGATAGGGCTAGTACATTAAGGCGTGCTTTGACATTGGCTACTATCTCAAGAGGTAGTGGCGGTTTCGAGAGGACTAAACAAGTGCAAACTATTAGTCAAAGCGATTCTACAGTGGTTGATAAGACCGAACGTAGTCCAGGTTTCATGGAACGTGCGAAGAACTGGTCAGGGAGTTTTAATAAAAGATAAAAATGGACACAAATTTTTTAATAACATATATATTCATGATGATTTTCATGCTATTAACAGTATTTTTTGGATGGGCTATGTCATATAGTGTAGGACTTAAGAACACTTTAGTTTATTTAAGGGTTAAATTAGGTAGAAAGAATGGTTGGGGGTTAATACGTATGCGACACATGACAGGCGTTATTACTTTATACCCTCATAAATTCGAGAGTGATAAGATTGATTTGAATGGTAAAGGTAAAGAAATTTACTTATTTAAACCGTATTGTATGTACGAAAACGAGTACAGATTACCTACTATTGATTATCTTAAAGGCAATTCAGAACCATTACACCCAAAAACTGGCCTACAAACTGTAATGAGTGCTAAGGTTCTTGAAAATACCGTAAGTAGGATTATTAAAGCTGATGCAAACTTAGAAGGTCCATTAGAAGAAATAATTAGAAAATACGGTAAAGTTATTGGTATTGTGCTAGTTATAGCGTTCGGAGCATTATTGTTTATGTTAATGAACCAAAGTGAAACGATTGTTAAACTAGGTTCGAGTCAATCACAAATAGTGATAGGTAATTTATCAGGGCTAGGAAAATGAGTAAAGTAAGAAGATCAGGAAGTAAAAGATTAATAGTTGTTAAGGATACCGTTAGTTGTAAGAATTGTGGTAATAATAAAGCCCACAGTAACGGATTATGGTTAAAATGTACTAAATGTAAGAGTAATAAAGTTATTGTTACTAATCATGATAAGTTTCATAAAACTATTGAAGACATGAATAGAAAAAGGGCCTAAATAAGAAGATGTCAAGCGATATTGAGATGTCAAGTTTTGCAGACTTTGATAAGATTAAAGGAACTTACACAAATCTTTATTTCATTGCTGCATCAGTTATGGGGGATTACATATTAAACCCTAACCAGAAATCTGAACGAATTGCCAGAGAAAGTTTACTTAATTTATATTTACCGTTATACACTAAAGTTTACATATTAAAGGATAACGAGGCATCATCATATTTAGCATATTTCAACATTAATCCACACTTATTTAGTACCATGGCTCATTTAGAAACTGTATGGTTAATATTACAACGTCTAATATCACGATTAGGTCTTGACAGGATTGAACAAGCGCAAATACCTAAACATAAAGCATATATGGAGGAAAATTAAATGTCTGAACCTAATTACGCTAATATATATCAAAATTATATTGATAGATTTGATGGCATGGATTTAACGGAAATGACTGGTAAATTACTATATAAATATGGTTGGGAGATGCGTAACGAGAGTTTATCATTACAATTAGACGAAGAACATATCGCATACATTGACAAGATAGTTGAGGATAGTTTCATTGACGATTTTTATTGGGTTGGCCACATACCATACATTGCGTTAATGAACTTAAAAGGTTTGTATGATAACTTAATGCGAAGTGACGAGGATAGTGTAATTGGTTTAGTTGCACCTCCAGGTAGAGGTAAAACCACTGCCAGTTTATGTTTTGCAAGGTTCTTAGACCCTACTTTTGAAGCAAACCGTATTATATTTACTATTGACGAATTAAAAAAGTTCTTACGTGCTGCAACTAATATATTTAATAAATATAAACAAGGAAAGTACGGTAAAGGCGTTAATCCATTAGCAGGTAAAGTGGTTATTTTAGATGAAGGTGTTTACATATTATTTAGTGGTGATGCTGCAAGTAAAGACGGTAAACTAGCCCAAAAACTGTTTAGTGTAATACGTGCCTTAAATTTAATATTCATTGTTAACATTACAAACTGGCGTAAGATAAGTCAGGGAGTTAAAGAGGATAGATTTGCAGGTTTATTCAGGATACAAACTAAAGGAATCTTAGAATTTTATAGTAGGAAACGTATTGCAAAAATTAAGATTAATAAAGATTATATTACGTTCGGTAAATGTAATTTCTATGACAAGATAGGTTATATTGGCCCTTGTAAGTTCTGGGAAGGTTACGAATTAAAAAAGAGTGAGTTTTTAATCACTGCAGCTAACGGAGTAGCAGGAAAAGAAAAATGATTGATCCAAGACAGAAAACCTTTTACCATAATTTAAAGGACCAATTAAAACATAAATACCAATTAGTTAACGGTTCACGTAGCCAGATAATAGATTTAGTCGGTTACGGTATCGAGGCAGATTACTTTTATAAGATAGTAACTTTGGACCAATGTTATAAAGTTGATAGTATGATAGATTACTTGAAAAAGAAATTCAAAATGACATTAACCAACAAATATTATATAGTAATTTATTTAGATGAAGAATTTAAAGAAAATTTCAGAAAAGAGTACAAAATCCGATAATTTATATAAGATTATTGTACTTGTAACAATCAATTTAACCAAAGTTTATAAATAATAAACTTTAGAAATTAGTATAATATAAGAATGGTTGATACAAGAACTATTGGGGAACTTAGAGAAGCAGGTGTAACTTTTGAAGAACAAGTTAGAATCGGTGAATCTCAATTAAAGCAAACCGAGAAAGGTCGTAAATCATTAAGAAGATTGAAACGTAGTGTTGGTGGTAGAGGTGGCAGACCTGGTAAAACTCAAGCACAAGTTGAAGCGGAAGAACAAGTTAAAGCTCAAGCAGAACAACAAAGAATCACTACTGAAAGATTAAAAGAAGAAGCACGTCAACGAGATATTGCAACTACTAAAAGACAATTAGAAGAATCTAAAGCAAGAGAACAACAAAGAGTTACTAAACTAGAAGAAGCACGTCAACGAGATATTGCAACTACTAAAAGACAATTAGAAGAATCTAAAGCAAGAGAACAACAAAGAGTTACTAAACTAGAAGAAGCACGTACAGCTGGTGAGAGATTATTTACTCCTGCAGACCCTCCACAATTAGAAGCTGCAAGACAACGAAGATTTGAACAACAAAAAAGTTTAGAACAAAAGATTTCCGAGGGAACTTTAAGAGATACTTCTGCACAAATTAGAGCACAACAAGAACAAACATTTATAGTTAAAAAAACTGCAACACCTGCACAAATAAAAACTGTTACAGAAAAAGGAGCTACCGCTATAACTGGCAGAACAATAACTTTTAGTCCTTTAGACCCTGGACCTGGAGAGATTAATTTAAACCCAGGAAGGTTTATTACAAGCCCGCTAATATTAGTTAGTGAAACTATTGCAACTAGAGGTGGTAATATATTTGCTGCAGTTAAAGAATTAAAAGAATCAGTACAAACTCAAGGAATTTTAAGAACTGGTGGTGATATTATAGGTGGAACTATTACAAGTGCAGCTACAGATCCATTTGGTTTTGTTGGTGAGGCTGCTACTGGCGCAAAGTTAGAAAAAACTCTTTTGAAAGGTGTAGGTAAAGGTAAAGAAACTATTCAATTTTTCGGTAAACCTGAGATTCCTGCAACCGAAATATTTGACCCTAAAGTTTTACAAATTGTAGAAGCTGGAGAAACTAAATTTCCTACAACAAAATCAATTGAAGAAAGTATTGCATCGTTTGAAGCAGTACAAGGTAGAGTAACAACTGCCTCACCGACACCAATTAGTGGTGAAATTGCTGGTCCATCAACAAAAGGAGCATTAGGATTAGAAGACCCAGGTATTTTTGTTACACCTGTAGGTAGAGGTTCACCAGCATTCTTAAGAATACAAGAAACAGGAGTCCCAACTAGAATAACATTTAATCTATTAACGGCACTTAAAGAAAGTTTAAGAACTCCTACAGTTACAATATTTGAAACTAAAGGAATTGAAAGATTGCCTAGAGAAGTAATTGAGAAACCTGGTTTTGAACCAGTTAGAAAGTTTTTTGAGAAACGAGAACCAACTGGAGAAGTATTTATTACTAAGAGAAGTGAAATTGGGACTGGCGCAATAACACAACAAGAATTTGATTTACCGTCAGGTAGAAAAGTTACAGAGGGAGGTACTAAAGAATTAGAAGCAGTAATCCCTGAGACTCAACCAATTTCTATTGGCCCAATAGTTGGTTTCACTAGAGTTAAAGGTCGTAAAGTGGGTGTAAGGCGTGGAGAATTAGAAGCCAAAGCTAAACCTGACACTCCTGAACAGGTTGATATTACTAGAAAGAAAATTGATATTGATAGAAAAATAATATTAAGAGAACAAAGTGAATTATCTTCATTTATTAGAGGTGAAAAAGTATCGACACCTTTCGGGAGTACTATATCCACATTAGATTTAAAGAGTAGAATAATACCTTCTGAGATTTCTGGGTTTCCTTCAAGAGTAAGTTTATTACCTACTAGGATTTCAGATTTAACATCCTCAAAACCTGCACCTTCCGATATAAGTGTGTTCTCTAAAGGCGATTCTAGTTTTATACCTCCAGGTGATTCGGAATTTATACCACCTACTGGAGAAGGTTCATCTATATTTACTCCTCCAAGAGATTCTAGTTTAATTCCTCCTACTGGTGGTGGTTCATCGTTCTTTAATTTAGGTGATGACCAATTACCACCTCCTGGTGAATCAAAATTGCCAACTGATATAGATTTTGAAGGTAGAAAAGAAGACCCAAGAAACTTAGTATTTAATGTATTTACTAGGATTCAAGGCATCCCTACTAAGATAAATAAAAAACCGTTACCTATTTCTAAAGCCACAGAACTTGCAAAGAAAGAAACAGATAACACTCTAGCTGCATCAACAGAACTAAGGCCAGTAGGTAGAGCAAAAGAAAAGGATACAAGAAAAGTAACTTTTGGTAAAAAATTTGTACCTAGGAAAACATTAAACGCTTTAGAAGTAGTTGAAAGGCCCGAGTTCAGATTAGATACACTTGGAGAAAAGAAAGAGATACAAAGAAAAAGAAGTTTAAGTTTAAATTTCAATGCGAGGATTTTTTAAATGAAATATACAGGTTGGTTAATATCTAATAATTTATTCAAACGATCTTTTGCTTGTTTAGGACATTCTCTTTTAGCTTATATTATAATCATATTCGCATTTTTAGTTATATTGGGAGTATGGAATTTAATTGAGAGGGTATTTAATTAAAAATGTTATTCGATAAAAAGAACGCGCAAGTGCATGCTTTTTTAATTGCAATAATATTTATTGTAATATTCTTGTTCGTGTTCGTTGTTGTTATGCCAATTGCAGCACCAAGTATAGAAATATTTAATGCTAGTCCAGATAATAATGCTTTCGATAAGTTTTTATTTGCTGCATTACCTTTTATGGTAGTTATTGGAGGCGTTATTATGGCGATTAGAGGTCAATAAATGAAAATGTATAAGATAATTGGATTTGTATTTTTAATGTTATTTAGTTTGATAAGTGTTAATGCTACAATGCAATCAAATAATCTTTTAAATTATGGATGGGATAATAATAATTTTAATGATTTATCTTCTAATGGAAATTATGGAACTAATTTTGGTTCATCAAATACTAGTGGGATTTATAGGGATAGTAGGAGTTTTGATGGAGTTAGTCAATATGTTGCAACTACTGGAACTTTACCTGGTAATGTACAAAGTTGGTCAGTTAATTATTGGGTTAATTGGGGCACAGCAATTCCTAATTTTTTAGTTGATAGTGATGGTACAGCTAGTGAATATATAAGTTTTAGAAGTAGTGGTGCAACAAGAGATTTAGTAATTCAAACAGGAGATAGTGCAGGAACATCACTAGCAATGACTCCATTCACAGTAGGAACCGGTTGGCACATGGTAACTCTTATTAAAGATAAATCTAATGATGAATTGAGGGTTTATTTAGATAGTGCAAGTATTGAAAATATAACTGATACAAGAACAGGAAACTGGAATTTAAACGACTGGACTTATGGAGCTAGGAGAGGAGGTACTAATTTTTATAATGGTGATTTAGATGAAGTTAGTATTTTTGGTGATACGATAACTGGTGATGATATAACTTATTTATATGCTAGCGGATCACCTGGTTTATTTCAACAATATCCTTATAGTTTACCTATACCTACAATAGAATTTCAAAATGTAACTATCAATAATCAAACTAATTTTAATGCTACTTGGTACAATTCAACTCCTCAACTCATAGAAGTAACATTAAATCAAACCTACACTAATAATGATATTAATACAACTATTGATTTATACAATTCAACAAATGATTTAGTTACATCAAATCAATTTATTACAAATTCATTAACTGGCGATTATAATATTTCGTTCCCTTATGAAGATAATTTTAAATTTAATTTACAAACTTTAAATAATGAAACAAATGCAAGTGATCCTTTATTTGGCAATTATTCAATAGGTTATGATATTACACCACCTAATATTTCAATCATAGGTAACCTAACTGTAGACACATTCGAAGTTAATTTCTCAACAATATTTAACGTGACAGACTCTTTAAGTGGGTTAGCAAGTTGTACAATCAATATAACTTATTTAGAAAATATTACTAATCCTGAACAATTTGATAGTTTTATTAATTGTACCAACACTCAAACATTTTCAGCTTTAGGGACATATAATGGATTTTTAGAAGCGACAGACAATGCGGGAAATTTAGCAACATTAAGCGTTAATGGAACTATCAACCCATTAATATTTATACATTTTTTTGATATAACTCATAATATTTTCGTAGATGATTATTCAGTAAATATTTTAAGTCCTAATGGCATTTCATCAACACAAAATGATGTAAATGGTTCAATTGTATTAAGTCCTAAAGATAATGGGAATCTTGATTTAGGTAATTATACTTTAGAATTTATCAAATTTGGTTACCCTATTGAAAATTTCACGCAATTAATAAATTTAACTAATGCAGGTCAGAATTTCACATTTAATGTTACTCCTGTCACATTAACTATACAAGTATTGGATGAATCTAATCATACAAAACAATTAACTTTTGATGTTACTTTGGAAAATAGTACTACTATTCAAGTATTTAATAATCAAATTAATTTCAGTCAACAAATAAATAATATAACTTTTGGCAATATTATTATATTAATAGAGAGTGAGGGTTATTCGTCAAGAAAGATATTCACTACAATATTACCTTATACTAGTATATCGTTCGTGATTCATTTATTAAATAGTTCATTATCAACACCAATTATATTTGAAGTATCAGACATTGCAGGAGCTATACCTATTGAGGATGCAACATTAAATTTCTTTAAATTAATTGGTAATGCGACAGAGTTAATGGGCCAAGCACGAACAGACTCACAGGGTACTACGTTCTTTAATATGGGGATAGATGATGAGTATGAAATAGTTATCTCTGCAGATTTATTTGAGACAGTTACTTTTAATAGTGTTCCAGGTAGAGTTTTGTATCCGATTTTAATGACTAAGATAGGCGCGGAAACTGATTTTATATTTAATACGTTCGGTTATAAATTTAGTCCTACTACAGGGTTTGTTACTTCATTACCGTTTAATGGTAGTGTGCAGGTTAGCGATAATGATGCAGCTATTACTTTTATGACGTTCACAATAACTGGCACTAATACAAGTTTACAAACCACGTCAACTAATCCTAGTGGTGCTACTTTAGGACCATTATTAATTACTAATTTCAGTGAAGAATATTTATTTAATTTGACAGTTATTAGGAACGGCCAAACTCTTAGTTTCTTTAAAACTATTACATTCTTGAACGAAACAGATAGTTCTACATCGTTAAAAGCTGCGGCAGAACAGTTACAAGGTGAAGAAAATAACGCTGACAGGATTGCTATGATGATAATATTTTATGTGTTCTTTGTTGGTTTGGGTACAATAATTGGTGGTCCTTTGTTTGGTACAATGGCAGGTTTAATACCTATTAGTTTATTTGTTATGGTTGGTTGGTTCTCAGCCACTAGTGATGTAACTAATGCTGGTGCGGGCCTATTATTGGGCCTGTTTACTGTAATGGGAGGATTATTTTTTAATAGATAAAAATGGGATTCTTACATTTAAAATTAACTATCATGATCCTTTTCATGAATATAAGTATGGTGGTATTCATGCCTGACGTAGTACTAAGCGATAATAGTTTGTTTAGTCTCGATAGTAATGGTGAGTACATAGTAGACGTAGATTTACTTAATAACTTTAAGTCTATGGAAGATAGAGGTAAAGGAATCATTCAAGCAGGATTAGTTATACTGGATGCATTAGCGATAGTGTTTGATGTGTTTGTTATGCTGGTTAAGGTTATGGCTGCAAGTGTAATTGTAATCTTCTCGCAATTAGAAGGCCCAATAAGATTAATATTTGGTATACCGTTAATTATAACTTACGGTATAGCATTAATGGGGTTTTTAAAGTCAGGTTAAAATGGTATTTGAAGTAATATTTGCAGGACTGGGTAATATTTTGGGCTTTGAGCAAGTGGTAGCATTACTATTTTTGTTCAGTTTCTTATTGTTAGCCGTATCAAGAGGAGTAGGAGTAACAGCATTAATTGTTACTAGTTTTTTAAGTATATACTTGTTCGCAACTAACGCTATTGAGGGAAGATTCTTAATAGATAATGCATGGTTCGTTGTAACTGTAATGATATTTGGATTGTTCTTAGGGTTCATGTTTGTAGTGTTTTGGTTCAGGGATTAAGAAAATGGGATTCAATTTAAAATTAAAATCGGAAGTAAAGCAAATAGTAATTGACAAGAAGTTAAGACGGATCAATACTAATACTGCTAAGAAGAAACTAAACGACATAATAACAATATCTAAAATGAGTATTGTCGATAAAGGTGTACGTGATTTGAAGAATGACGTATTCCAAGCAAAAAAGGAATTAAATATTCAGGGGCCTTTATCGGCTGACATGCAACGACCTGAAAGAAAAATAATGAGGTTATAAAAGATGGGATTAGGATTTAATAAAAAGACAGGAGAGTTGAAGATAGAGAAAGGCAATGACATTAAACAAGGCATTGATAAAGATTTAAACGAGGCTAAGAAATACTTTGCTCCGTTAAGAGAGATACCAAAAGAGGATTAGAATATGGGGATAGGATTTAAAACACAACCAAAGTTTAACACTCTTGAATTAGCTGCTAGAGAACGTACAGAGAAGACAGAAAAGAAAGAACGTAGATTAGAAACATTACGTAAGAAGCAAAGAACTAAAGGAGAGATGAGAGTTGAAGAAACTAAAAAGAATCTTGCTAAGGCTGGGAAGGAAGCTAAGACTAAATTACTTAAAACAGCTAAAGAAACATTAACTAAGAAACGTGATGTTAATGTATTGAATGGTGAGAGGTTTAATATTTAAGAATGAAAAAATTAGCATTAGCATTTATATTATTTATTATGTTACTCTTCGCAGGTTGTAGTGATGATAACGATACGTCTGTAGGAATAACTCCCAGTTTATTAAAGACTGCTATTTGTCAGTTTGGTGATTGGAGTAAATGTGCTACAATAACTGATGAAGGATCAATCGTATTTATTACAGATCCACATTTTAAAAATCATAATGGGGAATTTTATACTGCTAGTTTCACAGAAACATTAAATACAGGCCAAAGTTCTGAGTTTATGATGTGTTTAGATAACGTCACTATGTTCCATTTTATCGATTTAAGTTTAGCAATTAGTGGTTCACCCGTTAATTTCTTATTATATGAAAACCCAACACTATTAACTAATGGTACACAATTTAATATGACTAACATGAACAGAGATTTCAAAAATATTACTCCAAGTTTTGTAACATATAATACACCTACTTATAGTGCCCCTGGGTTATTATTATTTCAAGATGCAATTACTGGAACATCAGGACAAGGAAGTAAAATTAATGCACCATTTAGACTTGCTAGTGAATGGATATTAGTTGATGGGTGTTTTTTATTCATTATTACTAATAATGATGGTAATAATAACGATATTTACGTAAACTTTTATGGTTATCAAGAATGAAACGCTCGTACTATTAATATACTTATAGTATAGGTATTAAACCCACTTTAGAAGCCAAATTTAAAGACTTTTTCCCTTTTTAGATACAATACTCATTACAAACTAATTCTTATTGGCTTTATACCTAGAATAAACTAATTTAGCTGCAATTAATGTAGGTGTCCATGGAAAAAGTAGAATTATTATTAATAGTTCCTTAAACATCTTAAATATTATTAACTTTTTCTAAAAGGTTCTTTCTTGCTGCAACATTAGAAGTCTTAAAATAATGTCTCGCAGTCTCCAGGTTATCCCATCCCATATAATAACATATAGTACTCTCATTAACTCCTAAGTAGATTAATGTGTTAGCGTAAGTGCTTCTGAGTGCGTGAGGGTGTATGCCTGGTTTACCCATGTTCTTACCTAATAATTTAATTACTTGATAAGCTCTTTGTCTTAACATTCCAATCCCTTGATTACTAATGAAAAAACTCTGTACCTTTTCACCTATCCCTTTATCAGTGAAGATAACTTCTCGTTTACCAGCTTTAGTCTTAGGTTTCCAATCACGCTTTAAATTGGCTAGGTCTCTATCTTTATTAGGTATTCTTAATATTATTCCATCATCTGATTCAACAAACCAGTCTAATCTCACTTGTAGTGCTTCAGATACTCTTAAACCTGCAGTCATCATAAGATGAACTAATACTTCATACTTATATTTGATCTCGGGCTTAACATTCAATTCTTTAATAGCTCTGAATATTTCAGGCTTCTCAGACTCCTCTAAAGCATTATCTTTAGAATATTTAATGGAATGTTTAGGCTTCTTTACAATCTCACCTTCTTTACCAAGTTCTAATTTATTAAAATCTATTTTTTGTTTCATTGTTAGTATATTATATGACTATACCTTTATATAGTTTTCGCATAGTATACCTTTATATAGTTTTCGCATAATAAGAAGTTGTTGCTAATTGGGTATTTGATATAAAAAGAATAAGTTTGCTAGGTCTCCAATATACATTCCTAAATGGAATGAAAGGGTGACTTTATTCATTCTAAAGCAAGTAAAGTCTTTTGAACCTTATTTTCTTTTAATCTCTTTTCAATTATGTTGCAATATTCTTCTTCTTTTTCCATTAATATACAATTCCTATTAAGATTTTGACAAGCAACTCCTGTCGTTCCTGAACCTGCGCAGTTATCTAAAACTAAATCGCATTCATTAGTATATGTTTTAATTAAATATTCGAATAATGCTACAGGTTTTTGAGTTGGATGTAAACCATTTTCTTTTTTAAATTTTTGAATGGTTAATGGGTATCTACCTTTATAATTACTTTCAGGTATTTCAATGAAATCACCGTAATTAGTAGTTTTTGATTTATTACCACTTCGTTTTACTTTTCTTATTTCTTCTCCAGACATTTGAGGATTATATGTAGGTAAATTTTTATAATAAATTAAAATATTTTCATGATTCTTTAATGGCATCTTCTTTGCATTTAAATGACCTGTTCCTTGAGATTTTTCCCAAATCCATTCATATTTCAATAATTTTAGGTTACTACACCCAAGAACTTTGTCAAAAGGTGTTTGAGCAGTTAGAACAATTACTCCATTATCTTTAATAATCCTATTATATTTTTCCCATAACTTATCAAAAGGAATAATTGTGTCCCATTTACATTGAGTAGTTCCATAAGGTAAATCGCATAAAATCATATCAATAGATTTATCTTCAATGTCTTTCATTAACTCTAAACAATCTCCTTTTTTTAGTTCTATCATTTATAATCTCTCACTAATATCTTTATAGCATAAATCTTACTAAAGTTTTCCACATTCATACTCATAACATTATCAATGCCTTTAATTATTTTTTTTTCGGTTTTGATTCTATCTGCTTTAATCTTTACCTTTTCTAATATCTCTTGCTTAGTATACATTCTTCATTCACCTGTTAAACATTCATTAAAAATTCTGAATATTTTTCCTTTTGTAAAATGTTTTTCTTCATTTATTAATTTAATGAATTGTTTATTGTCTATTTCCATTTTAATAAAGTGTTTA
>Ga0222673_1000456_pt1 | contig 18986 bp, 21 predicted proteins | sample AntAcemetagen801_FD_179845 | JGI IMG/M metagenome (GOLD analysis project Ga0222673, IMG submission 179845) | Saline water microbial communities from Ace Lake, Antarctica - #801 | ecosystem: Environmental > Aquatic > Non-marine Saline and Alkaline > Saline | place: Antarctica: Ace Lake...
TGACTTTAGTGAAATACCGATCGCAGAACTGAAACGTGTCCAGAAGCTCTTGAACCAACGACCACGCAAGACACTCAACTGGGAGACACCAGAAGAAGCGTTTGCTAAAGTGTTAGGTATTAGTGCATTTAGGGTTTGAGGTGAAGCATATTCATATCTCATCTCAGTTGATATGTTTACACTCCAAAACAATATATAGATAAATGGCAGGAAACTAGCTTAACAATCAGTTATTTGTTCCGAGAAAGCTAAAAATAGCTGTCATATTTGACGCGTTCTGTATAATGAAGCAATGGAACATAATAATATTAAAGTCTACAATAAGTCTGGGTCAATGGGGCACTCTGTTAGTGATTTTTATCCACTCATTGGAATTCTTACGATTGTCATAATATTTACTATCGTCAGTGTACTAGCATTCAATCAAGACCTGATTTTATCTTTTATGGGCTGGTTTTTCTTAGTATTTGGAACACTCAAGACAATACGCATCAAAGGATTTGTCGAAGCTTATCAAATGTATGATGTTCTGGCGAAGCGGAGCAAAGTGTACGCATATCTGTATCCGTTTCTTGAACTTGGCTTTGGGCTTGCTTATTTATTCGTCTGGCAAATAGAAATTGTATCGATTGTTGTCGCTGTAATAATGCTTATTGGTGCGTATGGTGTGTATATGAAGCTCAAAGAGCACGAAGAAATACCTTGTGCTTGTCTGGGTACGGTATTCAAGGTCCCAATGACGTGGGTTACGCTAGGCGAAGATTTACTAATGGCAGGAATGGCACTGATGATTTTGTTATAATCAATCTAATGAACTGGGCAACTAAAATACTATCTTTCACACTCCTTACTTTCTTTATCGGAACAATGTTTTTTAGTTTGTTCCTGATGTCGGTAGGAGCGGATATGTCTGGTGGAATGACTGACTGCCCGTTTATGTCTCACGAAGAAGTAGTTTGTCCAATGAACCTTGTTGACCATATTGGTGTGTGGAAGTCAGTATTTCTTTCGGTTTTACCAAATATAACGCTATTTCTATTGATTGCCGGTGTTGCAACCTTTATTGTTTCAGTTGCACCCAATCTTTTGCAAAAAATACAATACACATCTCTACCGCTCAGCATATATCTTCAATCCAAAACACCCACTTTTTTATATAGACCACTCCAGGAAATGTTTTCAAACGGTATTCTTCACCCCAAGCTCTTTTAGTTGTTTAATACGCGATTTTAATCGCATATTAATAACATTAAAGAGTTAATAAACATGAAAAAATTATATTTTATTGGCGCGCTTCTCTGCGCACCAATAGTCATCCTTGCTCACGATGGTGAGCACTTGACTACGATGTGGTATCAAGAACCGACTGTTATTACAGCTGCACTGATTGCGGCGCTCTCGCTTGGTGTACTTGGATATGGATGGCTATACAAAAAGAAGGGTCTTACTAAGTTATCAACAGCAGTTCTAGGGCCCATTGCTATTATCAGTCTTATTTCGTTTGGTCAACGTAGTGGTGATTATGAAGCTGAATTAACCGTGACTAACTTTGGCTACGGGCAATCAGTGACTTTGTATAAGAGTCCGAATTGTGGCTGCTGTAGTGGCCATGCGAAGGCACTTGAGCAAGCTGGTTTTGATGTAACAATTGAAATTACAGACAACCTGTCTGCTGTGAAGGAGTTACACAATATTCCACAGAATGGCGAAAGCTGCCACACGTCTATTATTGGTGACTATGTGGTTGAAGGACATGTCCCTCTTGAAGCAATTGAAAAACTCCTTATCGAAAAGCCTGACGTGGCAGGTATTGGACTTCCTGGCATGCCGATTGGTACACCCGGAATGCCTGGAGAGAAGTCGGATCCTTACGAAGTTTATCAACTATCAGATCAGGGTGAGATGTCACCATACATAACTATCTAATATGAAAAACACATTAATTATTGGTGGCGTCATTTTACTTGTTTTGCTATTAGCAAGTATGTTTTGGTATGACAGTGATTATCGCATGGGTATGAGTCTTCACATGGATATGATGCAAGGGCAGACCGAAAGTGACCTGGCGAAATTACCTGACTACGCTGTAGAGACAGTAAAACCGACTGAAGTAGTAGAACTAGCAGATGGTGATACGTATGAGCTTGAAGCAACGATTGTAAAGCAGGAGGTAGGTAATCGTAGTGTGAAACGGCTGGCGTACAACGGACAAATCCCCGGACCTGTATTGAAAGTACAAAAAGGAGCAAGAGTGACTATCAACTTCACTAATAACATTGATATGGAAACTGCGCTTCACTCACACGGTTTGCGTGGGGATTATCTAATGGATGGAGCTATGCCGATTACTCCACCAATCGAAGTTGGCGAGAGTTTCTCGTACGAACTAGAGTTTCCTGATACTGGTGTGTACTGGTACCATCCTCATGTTCGTGAAGATTATCAGCAAGAACTTGGTCTATACGGCAACTTCATAGTTGAAGAGACTGGATACTGGAATGACGTAGAACAAGAAGAATATCTTATCTTTGACGACATTCTTGAAGCTGGTGATTTCAACTCCAAAGTAGTGACAAATACACTGATGGGACGCTTTGGAGACACACTTCTCATAAATGACAAAGATAACTTTAATCTTTTTGTTACTCAAGGAGAAATCAGTCGAATTTTTGTCACTAATGTAGCAAACACTCGAACGTTTGATATCACATTTGACGGAGCAGGAATGAAGCTGGTTGGTGGTGATAATGGTCGCATTGAGCAAGAAGTATTGATTGATGATTTTATCATTGCACCATCAGAGCGTTATATAGTTGAATTATTGTATCCTGAGGCCGGCACTTATCCGATCATGCACCGTGGTGAGAAAGTAGGAGAAGTTACTGTTGCAGAAAGTGAAACCGATAGAAGCAAGGCGTTCAACACACTACGTTCAAACGTGTCCGACTATACTGAATTTCGTTCACAAATGGATGGTTTACTAGCAAAAACACCTGATAAGCGACTACGTCTTGATATTGAGATGAAAGGAATGATGGGCGGTATGATGATGAATGAAATGCAAAACGAGAATAGTAATGAAACCGTGAACTTGATGGGTATGGAAATGAGCCGTGAGGGAGCGGTTGAACACTGTCAGATGATGCCACAAATGACTGGTTGTGAGCCGTACTTAGATACTGAAGCTGAAGAAGATGGTGAACATTCAGCAGCTGGTATTGAATGGGAGGACGATATGGCAATGATGAACCAGATGAGTACTGATAAAAATATAGAATGGATTATTGAGGACCAAGCTACTGGTAAGCAAAACGGCGATATTGACTGGTCATTCAAGCAGGATGATATGGTAAAGGTTCGTATCTATAATGACGAAAATGGTATGCATCCGATGCAACACCCTATTCACTTCCATGGCCAAAGATTTGTCGTCCTAGCTACTGATGGAGTAGCTAATGATAATCTGCAGTGGAAAGATACTGTACTGATACCAAAAGGTCAGACCGTGGATTTATTGGTTGATATGAGTAATGTTGGTACGTGGATGGCGCACTGTCACATAGCTGAGCACCTACATTCTGGAATGATGTTTCAGTTTGAAGTTGAGTAGTTGAGCTCCGTTAGCTAAGACCAAAAATACCCTTATAAATAAGGGTATTTTTGGGCTGAGCAGCAGTTTACTAGATGTAAAATGGGCTGCTCTAATTTCTTGAAGGTGGCGGATTTGTGGTGAAAAAGAAAACACCCCGCCGTCACAGAAAGCGGAGTGCTTTCGTAACGTGGGGCGTTTGGTCAGTGCCGAGCAGTAGTAAGAGAAGCTTCGACGACCTCAGCCATTGTTTCGTAGAACGGGAACGGTTTGCCGAAGGCTTCGCTCAACTCAAACAGAATGACGTCAAGCCCATGGAATCGACTGTCACCACCGACCACCATGCGAACATTCATAATTTCAGCGAATGCAGTGAACTTGCCAATCTCGCGGCGAGTATCCATGGCGTACGGTTCAGGACCGGGATGGGGGCGCTTGGTGCTCTCCAGACCCAGCCAGAAGATGATGCAGCCATGAACGTTCGGCTCAAGACCAGCTTGCTTCAGGTAGTGACGTTCCCATACGAGCTGACGGTTGTGGGCTTGCGAAAACGGCTGGTGGAAGTCTTTCGACAGAGGATGAGATTCATCCCACCTCGACGGACAGGCGATGAGCGCCGATGATTCGCGCTGCAATAGCTGTTTGGCCATAAAGGCTTGCCAGTCGCCGCCACCACGAATCGGTCCCGCCAAGAAAAACAAGGGAGAATCGACGGTGGGCGTAAGCGGTACGATCTGTTTGGGTGTATAGATAGGCATTACGCTCTCCTGTAAGGTTCAAGTAGATGGGAACTTATAGGGTTTTGAAGACCAAAGCTGGCCGAACTATATAATTAAAATGGAGTTTTGTAAATAGAGGTTTGTAATATGCAAACATCTCTCCTGAATACAACAAACCGGGCCTTATAAAATAAGGCCCGGTTTGCTTAAGATTTGGTGGAGATGGCGGGAGTTGGTCACGAATAAATTTCTCCGAAATTTTCCTCGACCCCGACTCAACTATGGCGAAGCCATATGTTTCCGTCTTTCAACTCCCACCGAAAGCAAAGCAGTTTGCTTTCTCCATCTCCCAACAAAAGAAAAAACTCCCAGAAGGGAGCATTTCTTTTGTAGTGGAGATCTTTGCTCCACGTTAGAACCTCTCTGATTGAAATGGAGTGTGTGAATTTTTTGAAGATTGTTGATTTGTGGTGATTATTTCATTGAAACTTGTAGTGACAGATCAAGAGCTTTTGCAATCTTCTGAAGTGTTGAAAGGGAGGGGTTCCCGTCACCGCGTTCAAGTCTAGAAATGACTGGCTGTCGGCTACCAACAGCCTTTGCTAGTTCAGTTTGCGACCAGCCACGTTTAATTCGTTGGTTAATGATAGTTTTAACCACTTCATATTCTGGCTCGAGAGTCTCGTACTCAGTTTTCACTGTTGGGTTTTTCAGAGCTTTAGTTTTAAATTGTTTGAATGTGATTGCCATGTATATAATATAACTTATAAGTTATATTATGACAAGTCATTTTTAGCAGTTATTGCTTTATTTAATTCTTTTACAGGAGTCTTCTGTGTCTTCTTAATGCAGGCGTGTAGTAAAACAGCTTTGTTTTTATTAAAGCAATAAAAGATTCTTATTTCCCGTTTACCTCTAATTCGTAACTCTAGCAAGCCATTTTCAATATGCTTACTGTGGGGCATTTCTAATTTGTTGCCAAATTCTTCAAGTAAATCAATAGTTCTAATGACTTTAGCTATCTCTTTTTCAGCCAAGTTTTCAAGGAAAGCTTCAACAGACTTTAATAAGTCAATTTGCATATTTTCAGTATACCAAAATAAGAAAACCTGCCCATTCAGGCAAGCTTTCTATTCTTCTATATATTTCCATGTTTTGCTGAAGTACTTTGCTCCAAGTTGACCTAGTTTTTAAGGAGACTGCGACTATAAAAACGGAAATGCCCTTGTGGTGAAAACCTCTTTGATTGAAATGGAGTGTGCGAATTTTTTAAAGGTGGCGGATGTGTGGTGAGGTAAAAAAGAAACCACCCGCAGGACGCGAACGGTTCCTTACAAGTGGTATGTTTAAAGTTTCTCAGCGAGTATTTGAAGCGGTTTCGGCAGGTTTCCTGTATTACGCTTGAGATACACGAGAAGCGCACCTGCAACAGCGTTCAGGCAAAAGTTCCAAATCACTGTTCCAAGCAATTCTGGGGTTTCAAACCACCAGTGCAACAGGAATCCAAATCCTGCCACAAAAGTTGCCATATAGAGGCTTCCGCGACGGTATGCTGTAGATGCTTTCTCTACAGTAGCATTTCTTTTTGTGTACGGCACAGTAAATCCTGCTAGGCCACCTGACACAAAGAGTTGCACTATCCCCGAAATACTGGCACTAGATGTGCCTCCCTCACTAACATTAATAAAGAACACTACTCCACCGTTCACAAATAACGCGAGGAGAAGGAATCGAATATCAAAGTGATTTCTCATCACAGATCTCCTCTGGTTGCTTTGGTAGGGTTATTTCTACCACAGGGCATTCTTCATGGCTACTTTTATAAGGACTAAGTTAGAGAAAGAATCTTACCCAGTTTGAGCAAACTTCCATATTCTTCTACATACTTCTATATTCTGTGGAGATGGCGGGAGTTGGCGTCCAAAACTAATTCACTAAGTTCATAAGTTTTACCTGCCCGAAAGTTTGAATATTTTGCTCTAGAAATTTAGCAAAATCTATACAAACTTTTTTCAACTCCTGACGAAAGAGAAACTATTCTCTTTCTCATCTCCACGAATAAAAATCGCCCAACCAAAGGTTGAGCTGATTTTTATACTCGTGGAGATCTTTGCGCCAAGTTGACCTAGAAAATAGTGACCACAGGGAACATATTTTCGGAAATGCCCTTGTGGTGGACCTAGTTTTTAAGAAGTGAAACGAGTATAAAAACGGAAATGCCCTTGTGGTGAAAACCTCTTTGATTGAAATGGAGTGTTCGAATTTTCTAAAGGTTGTTGACTTGTGGTGAGTAGGCAAATGTTTTATGAAGTGGGTCGCCATGAATCTACTGGGTTCTCTTCAGGTTCATGTACACGGGCGAATGTACCCACTTCTGGCATACTGTTCCACTGTCTCCCCCCCCCAAAAAAACTATAGACTTTTTGTTAATAAACCGTATTATGCAGAGCGGGAGTCGAGGCTCCTAACCTTGAACTAGAAAAGGAGAACGTCATGGCCGAGGCTGCGACAAAGACTGAACAAATTGATCTTTTAAATATCGAAAGGCTGGTCACAGCAGACCAAATCGTCCATCTCACTGAGCACAGAAACTGCTTGGTGCATGCGATGGATTCGTTCGACATCGTGCGCGTGGTGTGGGAACTGGTTTCGCAACTTCCTATGATGCAAATGCATCGCATGTACAGCACCGAGGAAATTTTCAAGCTTCCCATGCTTCACTCGCAGGGGCTAGGCAGAGATGCCCTAGAGCCGCTCAAAGACGGCAAGCAAAAGTTGATTTTATGCCCATCCTCTTGCCCTTGAAGCGACAGTTTCCGGGCAAACGCTTCGCTCTTCCCAGTGAAGACAAGCACATGGAGCCCTTGAGCACTCGCGAGAGAGTGACCGAGAAGGGTGTGCTGGAGCGTATCATTCTTGCCGATCGTGACGGATGTTTCCATGAGCTTGATGGTTACTGGGAAACGATGGATGAATACTCGTCCAGACCTCATTACGAGCACCATGGATACAGACAGCTTAAGGCAGTTTCTCTCAGACAAATCGAGAGCGCTGACGACCTGTATCAAAGCATCGGTGGCGGCGATATGGTGCGTTTCTTCTGGCTTGCTACCAACTTCCTGCAAGAAGCATTGGACGCTACCTTGAAATCCGCCCGACGTGAATTCGAAAAGAGCGTCGGTGTGGATGGCGAGGGAGAAGAACTGGTGCGAGAAAAGTACCTCACCATTGTCCGAGCTATCAATTTGTACGGGCAGGTTTGCAGGCAAGTCCATCATCGCTACGGTCGCTGACAAGCCTTGTCGAAGAAATTGAAGAGTCGCGTTCGCGCGGCTCTTTCTTTTTAGTTGTCGTAGGTTCTAATTTCCAAACATCTCTCTAAAAATACACAAAACGAGCCTTATAAAATAAGGCTCGTTGATGTGGAGCAGTTTACTAAACGCAAGAACCTCTCTGATTGAAATGGAGTGTCCTAATTTTTTGAAGGTGGTTGACCAATTTTACTTGTGAGCCTGAGAATTAGTAAAATGGAAATGCCCTTGTGGTAGATTTGTGGTGAAAAGAAAAAGCCACCCGCTGCCGAAGCGAGCGGGTAGCTCAGTGGCAGGGGCGGCAAGCGGTCACGCAGCCCGCTTGTGCTTCTCGTTGTTTGCGCGCAACTGTTTGAACTTGTCGGCAAATCCTTCACGAAGGGCAAGAATGGTGGTTCCCCAAATATTGTCCTTCGTAAGTTCGTGGACGTATGCAGGGGGTCCGTCGAGTTTACCTGCAGCGAGTTGTTTGCGGTAGACGCTCATCTTGCGGGTAATGTTGCGCAAGATCAGTTCGATTGCTTCCGCCTGTGACGCGTCGCACGCTTCTGCCATGGCTTTTGCCATAGCGACGTGTTGTTCATATGTGGCGTCGGAATCGGCCGATACAAAGGTGGGGTCGACTTCATGATCTTTCACGCTGACACCCGCCATGAAAGCGGGAAGGTTGATAGTTGCATACCAGACGTACTTTGCCACCTTCCGTTTGATGCGAAATCCAAGCGGGTGGTAGAACCCCCTCAGGTCAGCTTGGGTCATGACGATTCCGCGGTCGATGTCTTGGATGCGATAGGTCATTGTTATTCTCCTCAGTTGTTTATGCCAAGATTGGCGGGAACTTGCAGGTTTTATCCTTCGAAAACTATTTGAACAATATAACGAAAATTGTATTTTGTAAATAGAGGTTCAATTTCCATACACCCGACATCTATACAAAAACGAGCCCTAGAAATAGGGCTCGTTCAGCGAGTGGAGATGGGGAGAGTGAATCCTGACGGTTCGTAACTCGCTATGCTCCTAACGACCGCGGGACACGTCTCGCTCGTCTATAATTCTAGGAAAGGAATTATAGACATTACTCCGACGAGTTCGATTCTCTCGCAAGCAAAGCAGTTTGCTTTCTCCATCTCCACATAAAAAACAAAAAGCGCCAAATGGCGCTAATGTTTTAACAAGTGGAGATGGCGGGAGTTGAACCCGCGTCCGAGAATGTCCATAGACATGATTCTACAATGTGTATCTTACCTTAAGATTTTGATAGTTAGCATAAAAAGTAAGCAAAAGCGCTAGCTATCTAGTTCAGAACAATTCAGAATCTTACCAGAACAACTTAGGATTCCAGAGTCTCATGTTTATTCCACTCCATCACACGTATGAGACATCAGTGTGAGAAGCGTCGCAAGAGCGAGCGAATAGTTACGCTACAGCTGGTGCGAGACCAAACGCGTTAGCGTAAGGACTTTTGATAGATTTGTTTGCATCTATACAGTAAACGAATTTTTACGAAGGTTCGTTCAACTTCGACATTGCACATATATATGGGTCAAACCGTCGATGCCTGTCATCCCCTGAAAAAGTCCGTAGGTCTATATGACAGAATCTTTCAGGGAAAGATGAGGAGCAGTAATCACCGCCCCTCATCATTTTTGCTTGGGAAGGATACGACCACAAACGCTGTTTTTTTGTCAGAGTTTGTAGCAGCTTTGCTTAGTGGACAATCTTTTTTATCAAAAATTGTTTGCCCACACTTTGTGCAAAACCGTGTACCTTCCCAATGTATCAATTCACACATGTTGTTACCTCCTTTTTATATTATACCATAAAAATAAAGATAGCGTCAAATATGACGCTGATACAGGCAATTTTTATGCCCAGTTGTGGCAGCGACCGCGCATACGCGATCGCCAACGGTAGAGTTATTTAAGGTGTTCGATGATAAAGTCATCGAGCTTTATTTCAAAGCCGATCTTCAGTATCTCCAGTTCGGCAGCTGCAATGCTTTGACCTTGTTCCTCAGCTTCCGATACGTTTTTACCAAGGACCTCGATGAGATATTCAAGCGACTCGATAGTGTCTTGAGCCCTCTCCTTCTTAGTCCTGTCTTTGAGGCCCCATCTTGTCATCGTAATTTCGCTGTTTTCTACTGTCATTCTCTTTCCTCCACAGGTTTTGGTGTGCTATCGTTGCACACTACTTCAAAGGCATCAACAGAATTATTGATGCCTCAAAGAACGGTCAAGATCGCGTTTGGTGTCGCGGGCTTTGATAGCTTCGCGCTTATCAAACTTTTTCTTCCCGCGTCCAACTGCAATCTTGAGTTTGATTTTTCGACCATTACTATACAACTGAATTGGGACTATTGTCAAACCATTCTTCTCACTTTCACCGTGTAATTTTATAAGTTCTTTCTTAGATAGCAGCAGTTTTCTTGGGTGCTCAGGCTCATAATCTTCCGGAGCATTAGCTTTCTGATAGGAAGGTATACTGGCGCTCACCAAAAAAGCTTCGCCGCCGCGAATTATAACGTGCGCTCCTTCTAGCTTGCCTTGACCTTTTCTTACCGATTTAACTTCGTTGCCAGTCAAAACAATTCCCGCTTCGAAAGTATCGAGTAATTCGTAGTCGTGGGAGGCTTTTTTGTTGTTTACATAAACTGCCATGTTGTGTTGGCTACTATATCAGATTACTCATACAGTTAGAAGAAAATATCTTTATTTTTGCGGGTAAATTCTAACAAGACAGCTATTAACAGGGCTCGCAAAAAAGGGTCTTTTCTGTATAATACGCGGACGTATGTCAAACCAAAATAAAACTGAAACTAACATAAAGAGTAAGAATAAGAAGCCTATTAGTAAGAATTCTAAGAAAGGAAAGAAAAAAATGCCCATTGGACCAGGAAATTTCTGGAACAATATGCTCAGTACCTTATTGGTGCTGTTACTTATAACTGCAGGGTATTCATACTTTGTGGAGCAACAAACACCGACCGATGAGACTAATCTTTCTGAGGTTGCAAAGGCCGTGGAAGCTGGTCAGGTAGAAAAAATCACTGTACGAGGCAGTATTTTAGAAATTGACTACAAAGATTCTACTAAGGCAGATGGCACTGCAAAAAAGGAAAGTGAAGCAGCAGTTTCAGAGACTCTTACTAACCTAGGAGTTACTACTGAGGCCTTGAGAGCTGTGCAGATAGATGTTCAGAATCCGACAGGCTTTGCGTATTGGTTGACTAATCTCGCTCCATTTTTGTTCCCGCTACTTTTGTTGGGATTTATTGTTTGGTTCTTTATGAGGTCAGTGAAAGGTGCTGGTATGCAGGCACTTAATTTTGGCTCATCAAAAGCTAGAGTGATTGATCCTGCTGACACTGCTCAAAAAGTAACCTTTAAGGATGTTGCTGGTGCCAAGGAAGCTAAGCAGGAACTTGAAGAGATTGTAGATTTCTTAAAGAACCCCAAAAAGTTTTTGGATATTGGAGCTGAAATTCCAAAGGGTGTGATGATGATGGGTGCACCAGGAACTGGTAAGACTTTGCTAGCTCGAGCTGTAGCAGGGGAGGCCGGCGTGCCTTTCTTCTCGATTTCAGGTTCGGAGTTTGTGGAGATGTTCGTTGGTGTTGGTGCTTCGCGAGTGCGTGATTTATTCAATATGGCGAAGAAAGCAGCGCCGGCCATTATCTTCGTAGACGAGATAGATGCAGTGGGACGAGCCCGAGGTAGTGGTATCGGTGGTGGTAATGATGAACGAGAGCAAACCCTTAACCAGATTTTGGTTGAAATGGATGGCTTTGAACCAACTCAGAAAGTTATTGTCATGGCGGCTACCAATAGGCCAGATGTGTTGGACCCAGCTCTTTTGCGACCAGGTCGTTTCGATAGACGAGTGACTATTGATTTACCAGATCGTGATGACAGAGAAAAAATTCTCGGCATTCATTCTCGCAAGAAACCACTTCAAGAAGATGTGAATCTTGGCATAATTGCGCAGCGCACTCCTGGATTTTCCGGCGCTGACCTGCAGTCACTTATGAATGAAGCAGCTATTCTGGCTGCACGTGAAGAGAGAAAGAAAGTTGGACAGTTTGATTTGATTCGTTCAATTGAAAAAGTAATGCTTGGTCCTGAGAGAAAGAGCCATGTACTTTCCAAGTATGAAAAAGAAGTGACTGCGTATCATGAGGCGGGGCATGCCTTGGTCGCATCGGTACTTCCTTATGCGGACCCTGTGCAGAAAATCTCAATTATTTCTCGTGGTAGAGCGGCTGGCTATACCTTGAAGCTACCAGACCAAGACCGTCGAATGCACACTCGAAAAGAATTCATTGATGACATAGCCATGACTCTAGGAGGTTATGTTACAGAAGAAATGGTTTTTGATGACCTTTCAACTGGGCCATCAAATGACTTGCAAGTTATTGCTGGTATGGCCAGAGACATGGTTACCAAATATGGAATGAGTGACAAGATTGGTCCAGTGGCATACGAGGGAACCGGCGGCCGACTGATTGGTGGTGGCATGAGCGAGGACAGGGCTTATTCTGAAGAAATGGCCAAATTGATAGATGATGAAGTAAAGGCTTTGATTGAAGATGGTAAAAATAAAGCCACAGAAATCCTTACTGAACATCGAAGTACTCTTGATTTGATCGCTAAGAAATTGGTTGAAGTTGAGACGCTTGAGCGAGAAGAATATGAAGCGATTCTTAAGTCTCAAGGTGTTGTTATAAACGACGCTTACAAAAAATTGCGAGCTGAAGAGGAAAAAACCAGCGATCCTTCTAAGCTTTTGGAAGAGAAGAAAGATTAGTTTTCTGTTTATGGATTAACTTCTTAATAAAAAACACCCATTTGAATGGGTGTTTTTTATTAAGAAGTTTGGTGATGAAAAATTATTTCATTCGAGCTGCTAAGCGGAAGCTCATATATGCTAGGTAAGCAGCTACCATAGTACCCACCCAAGATAGCCAGTGTGGAATTTTCCAGCTCGCTATTACTAAGTCAGCGCCAAAGAAGACACGAGATAAATGAGCGGCTGTGATAACACTAAAAACTAATCCGGCTAGAATTAAGTAGCTACGTTCACGCAAGGCTGGAATTTTTCCAATGTGCCAACCGTAATGAATAAGAATGAGGAATAAAGCGGCATCAAAAACAAGAGTGGGTAGTACTATGTCTGCAGTAAATGTCCAACCAAAAAGTTCAATTGGGTAGTAGCCCATGTATGCGATCCAGGCGTTGGCGATAAAATCACCAGCTACTAGTCCAGAGCCAAATTTGGCTAGCTCGTGTAATGTTTTGTTACTCATAGAAATTTAATTGCTATTAACTAATATTAAGTCTAACAGTGTTTTTGATTGTTAAATTGTGTTTTGCACATTTGCAAAGAGGGTTTGCCACTTGCCGGATATTACTATAAAGTATCTGACACCAACCATCCGCCTGTAGCTCAGTTGGTAGAGCGCGGAGCTTATACCTCCGTGGTCCTTGGTTCGAGTCCAAGCGGGCGGACACAAATAAAAAAGAATTACGCAATTAATTGCGTAATTCTTTTTTATAGGCAAATTGTTTGCGCTGCAAGAATTCAGTGGGTATATATTTTAATAGCCTTTAAAAGGGTCATTAATTATCTTTTTAATTCCTCTTTGTTTCAAGGTCGTTCTAAGGGCTTTGATCATTCCTGGTGCTCCAGAAATAAAATAATGTGCCTTATTACCAAAGATGTTTATCTGATTTTGTAATGTTTGATTTACTTCCTCAGTGGTGTGAGTGTAAATAATTTGAATTCTTGAATCTTTTGCCCAGTTATCTAATTCACTTTTATAGGTATAGGTATCTCGCGCAGAGTAGATCAGCGTTATTTTTGTTTCAACTAGAGGGTTGGAGTGAAGGTTGGAAATTATAGAACGAAAAGGGGTAATACCAATGCCACCAGCGACTCCTATTATTCGTCTAACTTTAGGTGTGCTATGAAACTCACCAAATGGACCGCGCATTGTTATCTTCTCTCCTGATTCTAAGGACACCAATTTCTTTTTGAAATCACTTGCCTCACTTTGCACTATGGTACCAATGCGAATTACTCCTTCGTGTGGAGAGGAGGCTACAGAAAAAGCTCGCCAGTTTTTTCCTTCTACATTTTTGTTGGGCATGGTAAATATGCCATGTTGGCCAGCCTGCCAAGTGCAGGGCTTTTCTGCTTCAAAAACAAAAGAGTAGATATTAGCTGACTCTTGAATCTTTTCCTTAAAAACTAGTCTTCGATTATTTAAAACCCCGGAGTAATCAATTGGGTGAATACAAGCTCGAGCAATTAAATTTTGCATGTAAGTACTCTAGCATATGATTTTTCTTGAAAATCATAGTAGTTAATGTAGTATCTTGATAGATAAAACTAAACTGAATGGGAGAATAGGATGAACAGACATCTTCTTACTGAAGAAGTCCTAGTTGGAGGGAAGGACTTTTGGGGAAGGACAACCTCAGTACTTTTAACACCAACTGAAAAATCAGGGTGGTATTGGAATGTCCAAGGAGGCCCACTGTTAATCGATAAAAATGTACTAGATGTGAAAAGAAGGCGCATTATGCTTCGGCACCATGGAGAAAGGATGCATGTCAGCGAGCATTTGTTGCCGCTTCGGATGGCTGGTATAGATAATGTACTTGTCACACCAGAGACAGATTGGTTGCCGTATGATGGAAGCGCTAAAATTTTTTGGGATGCATGTAAGAATAAGTTACAGCATTCTGGGGAGTTTCAATCAGTTTCATTCGACAATACACAGGTAAAAGATGGTAGGAGATTCGTGCGATATTCACCGACTCCAGAAAACGACCTAATAATCGATGTAACGATTGATTATCCAAAATTGGGTTCGTACAGAAAAGTGACAGAAATGTCAAAGCTGAAGTTTCATCAGTTGGCACGAGTGAAAACCCAAGGTTGGCCTCCATACAGTAAGCATATTGCCTGCTTGGCTGCGAAGTTTGGTTGGCCTCACTATAATAATGTAGTTTGGCCAAAAGATAGCAGTGATCTTTCAGTATTGCGTCAGTTTTCGCTACATCGAACTCTGGACATTCTGGGTGCAGTGAGTGCATTACTCAGCCCCGGCACTATGTTAACGGGCACTATTCACAGTCATTGTGCAGGGCATGCGCATGATGTGCAGTTGGTGCACAGACTTAAATAGTTAGATGTGATTAGATAAATTGATTCAAAGCCTCGGAGGAAACTCCGGGGCTTTCACTACTCCATGTGTAAGCTTTCGCTGGTGTGGGAGACTTTTTCTGCAATAAGTGGGAAGTCTTTATTTAGGTCTGGGGTTTTTTCAACTAAATTTCTGGCTTCATTACGAGCGGCCTCTACTAGTTTAAGATTTTTAATAGCTTCCATTCCAAGGTCTGTAAGGCCAGATTGTTTTTGACCGTACAGTTCACCACTGCCACGGAACTGAAGGTCGTGTTCGGCTAATTCGAAACCATTTTTGGCTTGCGTGAGTGCCTTTAGGCGCTCACGTGTTTTATCACTTTTACTTTCTGTGACAGCAAAACAGTGAGATTGATGGGTACCGCGAATCACTCGACCACGCAATTGGTGTAATTGAGAAAGGCCGAATCGTTCTGCTCCTTCAATAATAATATTGGTAGCATTCGGCACATTTACACCCACTTCTACTACTGAAGTAGCGACCAGAATATCTACTTTATGTTCTAGAAATTCCAACATCACTTTATCTTTCTCTGCTGGCTTCATTTTTCCGTGAAGAACAGCTATGTTGGCTTCCTTAAATACGTCCTTCTTTAATCTTTCTGCCTCCGCTTTTACACTCTTCAGACGAAGTGCAGTAGCTTTGTCTGGGTCTGGCTCTTCGATTCGTGGGCAAATTACGTATGCTTGTCGGCCGGCCGTAAGTTCGGAGCGAACATGAGCGTACATTTCATCCTGTTTGGTTGGAGTTACAATCTTAGTGATAACTGGCTTGCGGCCGGCCGGCATCTGATCGAGTAGTGTGATATCTAAGTCTCCATATATTGTTAATGCTAAGGTGCGTGGAATAGGTGTCGCCGTCATAGACAGCAAGTGGGGGATTCTAGTGTCTTTTTTTGCTAAAGCTTTGCGTTGGTTTGTTCCAAAGCGGTGTTGCTCGTCGATAATTACGTAAGCTAAGTGTTTGAATTCAACACTCTTGTACATAAGAGCGTGCGTACCAATCAAAATTGGTATTTCCCCATTCTTAACCCACTTAAGAAGTTGAGCGCGGGATATTTTTGTTGGTTTTGTGGGGTCAACTTTGCTTGGAAATTTCATACAGCCACTACCTGTAATCAGTCCAATTTGAATTGGTAGGTGGTGGAAGTATTCAATAAAACTCTCAAAGTGTTGTTTGGCCAGGATTTCAGTTGGCGCCATATAAGCTACTTGCAGGTTGCCAAATTCCAATTCTTTATCCAATCCTTCTGGTGGGCGGCTGGTAGCTACGGCATAAGCAGTTGTAGCCGCCACGGCTGTTTTTCCGCTTCCTACATCACCTTCAAGTAGGCGGCTCATTGCGTGATTGCCATTGAAGTCTTTGAGTATCTCCGCAATCGATTTGTTTTGAGCGGCGGTGAGTTTGAAGGGGAAGCGACTGGTAAATTCTTCCAGATGGTCTTTAGCAGTTTTGAAAGAGTAGGTGGTGGCAGCACTCACCGCCGCTCGCTCCTTTGCTTTCTGTACTTGAATATAAAAAACTTCTTCAAAAGCAAAACGCTTGCGCGCACTCTCAGCATCGCTAGCTTTTTTGGGAGAATGAATCCAAACCAAAGCTGTTTTTAATACTGGCAATTTGTATCTACCCAAAATCGCTTCTGGTATTGGATCTTCAAGGCTATCTAAAATACCTTTTTCAAAACACTTTAGAACTGTGTGATAAAACCACTTACTAGTCACACCTTTACTCTCACGATAGACCGGATAGATAGTGTCATCGGCATCGCTACTACCTTTGAAAATAGAATCATGTCTATCAACTGGCAGCGAGTCCAGTTTTTCTATTTCTGGATTGGCTATGTATAGTTTTCCTTCGCTACCAGTAACTTTTCCTGCCACTTTCACATACATGCCGTCACTGTACATTTTGGCAAGGTAAGGTTGGTTAAACCACATTATTTTGATGCGAGCCGATCCATCCTCAACCCAACCTTCTGCAATTGGCTTTCTACTTTTCCAAGCCTTGCGCGTTTTTAGTCCGCCAAGTTGACCATAGACGACTGCTTCTTGGCTTTTTTCTAAACCAGAAACTGCTTGAATATCACTAATATCCTCGTAGCGTGCAGGCAGGTGGTAGAGTAAATCTCCAACTGTTTCTATATTTAGTTTTTTTAACGCTTTCTGATGAGGTAAATCTATCCGAAAGTGATTTGTGAGTTTGTCGCTAGGTCGCATGGCAGTATAATATCTACTATTCTACTATATAAATAATATCCTATTGATACTATGCCAGTACGCAAAAAGACAGTCGCCAAAAAAGCCAAGACTACTACCAAAAAAGACTATAACAAGATGGCTTTGGATTCTCACAAGAAGATGAAGGGCAAGCTTGAGATCAAAAGCAAGGGAGCTCTCAAAACTAAAGATGATTGGAGTACTATGTATACCCCAGGAGTTGGGGCTGTTTCTGCGCATTTGGCTAAAAAACCAAAAGATGCACGCGAGTACACAATCAAAAGAAATAGTGTGGCTGTGGTTAGTGATGGTTCAGCAGTACTGGGGCTTGGTAATATTGGCGCCGTTGCCTCACTTCCAGTAATGGAGGGTAAGTGTGCCATCTTTAAAGCTATGGCGAATGTGGACGCTTGGCCAATTGTTTTGGACACACAAGATGAAGATGAGATAGTAGAAACGGTAAAGAGGATTGCTCCTGGGTTTGGTGGCATTAATCTTGAAGATATCAGTGCTCCAAGATGTTTTGTGATTGAAGAAAGACTTAAGAAGGAGTTGGATATTCCTGTGATGCATGATGACCAGCATGGTACTGCGATTGTGGTGTTAGCTGGACTTATTAATGCTGCAAAGGTGGTAAAGAAAGATTTGAAAAAATTAAAGGTTGTGATAGTGGGGGCAGGTGCAGCCGGACGAGCAACAGCCTTGCTTCTGGTTAAGGCTGGCATTCAAGAGGTTATTGTTACTGACAGTAAAGGAATTATTTTTGAAGGACGTTCAGGCTTGGTTCCTTATAAGAAAGAGTTGTCCAAGGTAACCAACGCTATGAATCTACAAGGGGAGGTGCTAGATGCTGTAACTGGAGCTGATGTGGTGATTGGCGTTTCTGGTCCTGGGACTATTACAAAACATCATATCGAGGTGATGGCAGACGGAGCGATTGTGTTTGCCTTAGCTAATCCGATTCCGGAAATAAAGCCAGAAGATGCCAAAGTAGCTGGGGCAGCAGTTATTGCGACTGGAAGAAGCGATTATCCTAATCAGGTAAACAACTCACTGGCTTTTCCTGGTATTTTCCGTGGGGCTCTTGATAAGGGGGTGCGAGATATTACCGATGATATGAAATTAGCTGCAGCAAAAAGTATTGCTGGAATGGTAAAGAAACCGACTTTTGACAAAATAATTCCTGGGGTAATGGAACCAGGTCTGATGGAGAAGGTGGCCAGAGCGATAAAGAAATAAGGATAAATAAAAAGAGCGCAGCTTCGCTGCGCTCCAACAGATTTCATTTGCTGTTTTGTTCATGACAACTCATGTACAACACCAAATTTTTCAATTAACTTCACATCATATCCTTTTCGGCGAAGTTCACCGACTCCATGAAATTTTCCCAAGTCTTCCTTTTTTTGGATTAATGGCCACACGTCTTTGTTTGCTGTGACCTCCATATGAGGTAGTTTTTCTAAACCGGGTTTTTTAGTAGCAGCAAGTATGAATGTCATTTGACTCTCCTTCCGTTTATTTGTCACACATCCTTACAAATTTTATTAGATAAAGCAAGCGTAGAAGTTGCTGACGGTATATGTTATTCTACCTGCCACAATTGAATAGTATAAAATAATGAAGAGTTGGCTGGTCGGTTTGAATTGTCTGAGGGACAATTCAAACCGACCATAGGGAGGTGGACGAACTTGTTCGAACACTCAGCCACCTTGAGATAACAATGGAGAGTTGGCTGAGTGGATGGAATTGTCTGGGGGACAATTCATCCGACCATAGGGAGGTGGACGAACTTGTTCGAACACTCAGCCACCTTGAGATAACAATGGAGAGTTGGCTGAGTGGTCGAAAGCGCCTCACTGCTAACGAGGTAAGGTTTAAACGCCTTCAAGGGTTCGAATCCCTTACTCTCCGCCAATTTTCACTTTTGCCCGAAACGGCAGA
>Ga0222673_1000457_pt1 | contig 18951 bp, 15 predicted proteins | sample AntAcemetagen801_FD_179845 | JGI IMG/M metagenome (GOLD analysis project Ga0222673, IMG submission 179845) | Saline water microbial communities from Ace Lake, Antarctica - #801 | ecosystem: Environmental > Aquatic > Non-marine Saline and Alkaline > Saline | place: Antarctica: Ace Lake...
TGAAAGCTGTGTGATCTTCGTCCATACTACAGTGGCAGACGATCGTCTGGCAGACTGCCCTGTTTGAGGGCGAAGAACTACCTAGCGTGAAAGAAATACAGCGACGAATGCTACGTTGCCCACTGGCAAACGCAGTGACCGTAGTTGAGGAGCGCTACATACGTGCAATCATTATTGCTTCGCACCTGCCTGCCGGCAGGCAGGCGAGTTCAGTCTGCCTTGATTTTTTCGTCCCTTTTTTATCAAGAAAAAAGGGACAGCAGAAAGGGGACTATACGCCGGAATCTTTGCATAACTCTGGATATCCTGTTATTGCTGACTGGAACAATGCCAGTGATATCTTGATGTAAATAATAGACAAAACACTTATTTTATCGTATAAAATGCTCAAACACTGTTTTTTCACATAAGCGGCAAATTTGCCTTCACTCTATATTTTAAGGAGAAGACCATGAAAATGTTATTTAGTGTATGTATGACTTTTGGTGCAATTTTTGGAAGCAGTAATGCCAAAGCAGAAGAGGTAGTAGACCTGCCTCCATTACGATCGGAATCGCAGGTGCATTTTTTGCACAAAAAAGCATTGAAACAGGGTAGTACAATTCCTATGGCCTCCATCCAAATGCTACCATCTGGAAAAGAAATTTCTGCCCCTGCAAGCGCTTTGTATGCATTGCGTCACGTGGGAGCACATCGTATCAATGATGTTGCACACAAGCGTGCATCAGATCTCCTTGTTAAGGAAGAAATAGCCCTTTTCAAAAATGTAGATAACTTGGAAGAAATTATAGCTCTACAAGCCATACCAATCCAAAAAGAGTCCTATGGCAAGTATACGGTGTGGCTCATAGGCCCGGATGTTACGGAATACCAAAACTGTGCAAATGATGTTTTTCTTTTTGGACAATGGACCCATAGGTCTACCTGCGTCCTTTTGCTATGTACCATAGGTATTCAATGTATTGGAGCATGCGTTCTAGTAATCAATTTGTTGCCACGTGAGTACACGTTGGGTCTTAGTGTAGATCGTTTTAGTGAATCTGGATTTGTTATTGGTTGTGCCACTGTTATAGGACAATGCTTACTGCATTCTGTCGCACTCGGCATTGCATTGGGTTTCGTCTTTGTTTTTGGGTCAGTATTTATGAGCTTTTTCCTTTTGGGTTGCGCCGAATTGACTGCAAAGAAAGTTATGAAAAAATTTAAAAATAATTCTACGACTTCCTCCGACAAACAGCAAGAGATGCAACTCGCCTAACTTCTAACAGTGTTTTACCCTCCTGCACATTCGTGTGCAGAGGGGTTTTTATAATACCCCTCCACAAACACCCAAAAATTTGCTATAATTGCTCTTATGAACTCTATTATTGAACGATTCCAACTTATGATCAGCGAGGTGACGGTCTCCGCATCCGACAAGATCATGAACCTTCTTCCTGAAATTCTTTTTGCCATCCTTATCGTATTTGCAGGATGGATTGCCGCTGTAGTAGTACATCACATCGTTCTGTGGATACTCAACTTCTTTGCCATAGACAAACTGGCTGCCAAGACTCCTCTTGGAGGAATGCTAAAGGGTGCTGGAATCCATAAAAGCATTAGTGATATTTTAGGCTTTTTGATTTTCTGGTTCATTATTCTTTTTACATTAATTATTGCCGCAGACACATTGAACCTTCAGCAAGTTAGTGGCGGACTATCTGTAATTACTGATTATATTCCGCAAGTGATTGCGTCTTTGTTGATTATTATCTTTGGAATGCTTCTGGCAAAGTTCTTACAGATGCTGTGTCTGCAAGCGCTTTCGCGACTGGACATCGGCTATAAAAAACATGTTGGTAAAGCTGTTCAATTGGTGGTTCTTATTTTCGTATTCATTGCCGCCATCGACCAGCTGGGGCTGAACTTGCAGTATATCCTCAGTGGTGTCGTCACCATCGTTTCTGTGATGCTGCTTATGCTTGGACTAGGGGCTGCCTTCGGTGCACGTACCGTGCTGGATAACACCATTGCCTGTCAGCAGATCAAACGTCAGCTACCGCTTGGTAGCGTTATTGAAGTGGAAGGAGTGTCTGGCACGGTCAAAGAATTTACCATGACGAACATCGTTATTGAGGCAGAAGGAAAAACTACTGTCCTTCCTGCGACACACTTTTTGACTCACATATACACCAAACGTTAGATATGAGTTCCGTCTCACCAAGACCGATCCTTGTGTCTATTCCTCATTCCAGTGCCGCAGTCCCCGAAGAGGTGGTAGACAACATTGCTCTCAGTGCGCAGGAGCTGTTTGGGTATACCGATCCCTATACTGAAGAGATTTTTAATATCGACAATGTCTATAAAGTGCAGAGTAATTTCTCGCGCGTGATCGTCGACCCGAACCGTGCACCAGATGACATCTCCAAAGAATACGAGATGGCCGCAGAAGGAGTGATCGTCCATACCACATGGGACGGAAAGAGTGTGTATAAAAAAGAACCCGACCAAGACACGGTCGATGCGCTCATTAAAAATTATCATGCGCCATATCACGATGCATTAGAGCAACATATTCCAAAAGTACAATTCCTCATCGACGGACACTCGTTTATGCCATACGGTCCGAAGCTGAAAAAAGATAGTGGAAAAGAGCGTCCAGACATCAATCTGGGAAACGTAAACTTTTCTTCGTGTACACGTGAACACACACTGTTCTTCCGAGAATTTTTCGAAAAGAACGGGTTCAACGTTTCCATTAACTTTCCGTACGCTGGAAAATATATTCTCGGACATCACTGCCACAGACGACGTATTCCACCGTTCCTTGTTCCTGGTATTCAAATAGAGATCAACCAAGGATTATACATGGATATAGATACGCTCAAAAAACTTCCTGGAAAAGTGGAGGAGTTCAACGCGCTCTTTGCGAACCTTGTCGACGCATTCATGCTGAAGTTCTGTCCGGATGATTGCGCCCCACAAGAAGACTAGCGCACAATCTTCCCTTGCACTTCCCACCCTTCAAACGGAGTCCAGTTGCATTTGCTATGCAAGTCCACTGCGCGGATAGTCCACGCCTCATCAAGATCTATGGTGATAGTATCTTGCTCTGCAGTTCTTCCTAATTGAAAAATACGATTTGGATTTTCGAAACACAGCTTTGTAATTTGCGCGATAGTTATTTTTCTTTCTGGCCATTTTCCAGATGCTGCCGTTAGCAATAGTGGGAGCATGGTCTCTACACCCGGAACACCCGAAGGTGCGGTCATAGGTGGCATAGATTTTTTTTCTGTAAGAGTATGTGGTGCATGGTCTGTAGCGATGCAGTCCACTATGCCGTCCTCGATACCCTTCCACAGTGCCCTCTGGTCGTCCAAAGTTCGCAAAGGAGGATTCATCTTCGCCAGTGTCCCCAAGGCGACATAGTCCTCTATAGACAGAAATAGGTGATGAGGAGACACCTCGCAGGTTACAGGAAGCCCTTCAGCCTTTGCACTACGTACGAGGTCTAACCCTTGTGCTGTAGACAGATGAGCGATGTGAAACGGTGTTCCATACTTTCGCACCAGTCCAATGGCATATTCTATAGATGCAGCTTCAGATGCACTTGGGCGCATGAGCGAGTGTAGAGAAACATCTGCATTTACGGCATCTTCTCCGCCTTTTTCGTACAGGAAATGCTTTGCCGCCTCGTTAATTTCTGGACTTTCACAATGCGCAATGAGAGGAATGCTTAGCTCTCCGCAGGTCTGCACGATCTCTTCTACTATTCCCCCATCTACTTTTTGATTTCCCGTGGAATGGTCTAAGTAGAGCTTTACTCCGCAGCATCTTTTTTTCAGGCGTTGCAGCTCCTCAGAATCTCCTGTCCATAATTCTTTCAGTGTAGACAGATGTTCGGACTGCGTTACCCCAAAGAAGAATCGTATGTCACAGTTTTCTATATCTTCTGCCCGACGTACTTTGTCGGCGAGTGCTGCAACCGTCACTGTTGGAGGATCCGTATTTGGCATTTCACAGACACAAGCAATCCCTCCTGCATGAGCAGAATGTGCTTCGCTTTCCATGGTGGCCTTATGCTCGAAACCGGGTTCACGGAAATGCACATGACAGTCGATAAGGCCGGGAAGAGTGATGATGTTACTCACGATGCGTATCCTAACATGAATATATACCCTCGTGATATGAATAGTTGACAATGTTTATATTGTCTAGTTTAATGTACACTATATGAAATTCCGAGGATGGAGTACGCGGCAAAATAAACATGCACCAGGGCAACTATATTCTTTTGAAGATCTTTCAGAAGAAGAAATTGACGCACATACAGGTATTGATTGGTATGATAATTTTCAGCTTACCGATGCCATTCGTCCCTCATGGGACGTTACTGTTAAGCCTGTTGAGGGCTTCCAACACCATTCCACATTTAATAAATACCTTCAAAAAGATGTACCTGTTATCACAGCATCGATTACACGTAAAAAACTATGGGATCTGTTTCTTAATCTTGCAGAACCATTTAGCGATATGGTGGATATAGACATTGAACATGCGACAGAGAATCGTGATATTACCGTGTGGACCAAATACACTGGAGAAGATATAGAAACAATCACATTGCCAAGTGTACTCAATGAGTATGAGGACTTTCTTGTGAATGATGGTGTGACCAAAATAACAATAATTGACCAAAATACTGAATCAAGTATACAACTTGATGACCATAAATTTCTTATTCTTACAGGAGCAGAATACGAAACACGTTTTAGAGAAGTATTACAAGAAGCGGGTGTTTCTGAACGTCGAGATATGCAATTTATTGATGACGAGGAACATATTCACTACGAACATCCAGATTCACAAGAATTACAAGAACTGCTTCTGAGAATTAGTGCAGAAAAAGAGGATGAAAACGATGCCTTTTTTCCATAAGAACTAAGCCTTGCCCATCAACATCGCAAGTAAAGCCATGCGCACAACCACGCCATTTCGTACTTGCCTAAAATAGGCAGCATTAGGTAGTGCGTCTACATCGGTATCTATTTCTCCAACTCGTGGAAGAGGATGCATCACCGTGATGTCTTTATCCCGTACATGGTCTGCCTTCAAAATATACTTCAGCTTTAGTCGTTCGTATTCCTCCTCGTTTTCAAAGCGTTCTTTTTGAACCCGTGTCATGTAGATGACATCACTTTCTAGTCCTTCTTCTATGGTTTCTACCTCGGTATATTTTATTCCTTTTTCTTGAAATAAGCTGATAACCTTTTCGGGCATTTTTAGCTCTGGTGGAGAGACGAGAGTGAAAGAAATATCTTTGTACAATGCCAGAAGGAAGCTAAGAGAATGCACGGTTCGTCCATACTTTAAGTCTCCTACAACGGTGATCTTTGTGCCGTCTAATGTTCCTCTTTCTTTATAGATGGTATACAGATCCAAAATACCTTGTGTCGGGTGTTGCCCGGGGCCGTCTCCTGCATTGATGAATGGTACTTCGGACACAGATGCTGCCGTATCTGCAGACCCTTGCTCTGGGTGACGCATCACGATGGCGTCGGAATATTGTGACACCACCATGATGGTGTCTTGAATAGTTTCCCCTTTGTACATAGAGCTAAATTGCAATCCATCTGCCGTGATGACACTTGCTCCCAAATGTTTCATAGCTGCGTCAAAACTCAGTCGTGTTCGTGTACTTGGCTCATAAAACAAATTTGCAAAAACCTTTCCCTTAAACATATCACTTCCTCCTGCGCTATAGACCTTTTCCATTTTTATTGTTTCTTCAATAATGGCGTCCATATCTTCTCGGGAGAGTTGTTTGGTGGACGTTAGATGCTTGAACGGAAGCGACATTGTTTGAAGTGTAAAGATAAAAATGGAAAACTGAAAGTGGAAAGTGGAAAAAGCATTTTTCTGTTTTATAGATGAATTGTTACTATTTATATATTAAATTCACCTATAAATAGAGTTTTGGCTACTTTGTAACACTTCCACTATGCACCGATGAATCTGATATATAATTACTCTTTCCACTTTCCGTTTTCCACTTTACACTTTTTTCATGTCTAATAAGCAAATCGCCACGTCTGCCTTATGGCAGATAGGTAGTCAGGTCGTCATGGCAGCATTGTCTATTCTCACGGTAAAGTTTGTTGCCATAGGACTGACGAAAGAATTAGCTGGAAACTATAACTCTGCATATGGATACCTACAACTTTTTGGCATATTGGCTGACTTCGGCCTGTATGCGGTTGCCGTGCGTGAAGTGAGCAAGGCAGAAGATAAGTCTGCGATGCTTGGCGCCATTCTTGTACTGCGCATCGTGATCCTTCTTCTTTCTTTTTCTGCGGCCATTGCCATTGTGTGGATCCTTCCCCAGTGGAAAGGAACTCCATTACCGCTCAGTGTTGTCATTGCGTCGTTTGTTCCATTCTTTACGCTGTTGGCAGGTATCATTCGTACCATTTTTCAGGTGGAGTATCGGATGCATGTTATTTTTATTGCAGAGGTTACCCAACGTATCATTACCACAGGCCTCATTGGTCTCCTTATTTTTTTAGGCATTAGCCAAAGTGCAAACGTGCATCATTTATATTTGATGCTTTTCTTTGGAGGTGTTGGTGCGTTCTTTCTTTTTGTTGTGTTGTTTTTTTATGGAAATCGTATTATTCCTATTCGCCCTTCTTTGGACATTCATCTCATTAAACGGCTGTTATCCAAAGCGGCCCCTTTTGGCTTCGCGTATTTGTGTGTTGCCATCTATCGGCAATTCGATGTGACACTCATTGCCATTTTGCGCGACGATTTTGAACTGCAAAATGCGTATTATGGATTTGTAGTACGCATGGCAGATATGGGATTCATTCTTCCGACCTTTCTTCTAAACTCCACTCTACCCATCCTCAGTGAGCGTGACGCAAAAGGAGAGGATACTAGTCGACTTCTGGGGAAAACATTTACCATTATTATGCTGATTGGAAGCATCGCATTTTTGTTTGCTGCTCTTTGGTCTCGGCCATTGGTACACTTGCTTACCACTCAACAGTATTTAAGCACTGCACTTCAACCTGGTTCCGACACTGCTTTGCGACTCATCAGTGTCCCCCTTCTTCTTAATGGTATTATCCTGTATTCATTTTATGTTTTGCTTAACAGGCATGTTTGGAAGCGTCTGGTAACAACATTGTGTCTTGCCGCACTGTTATCCCTTGCCATAAACATCTTCTTGATTCCCATGTATGGATTCGTCGGTGCAGCGTATACCTCTATCCTTATTCACTGTATTCTGGCCATCTTCTTACTGCCGCAAGCCTTGCACGAGATGAAGATGACGATCTCTTTTGTGTATATTCGCGCATGGTTTTTCTTCACTGCTGCACTTGCTATGGGATTGCACTTGTTTTCACCATTATTGGTCAATGACCTCAATACTGTCATAGGACTCTGTGCAATGACCATTTTGATGGTTGCGCTCGGCTGGGGACTGAAGTTGCATAAATTATTGTTGTAGTTTCTGGTTATACTTGTACGGTTGGCAAAATCAGTGGATTTTGGTACAATATATTGATAAATCGAAAAATACATACACACACATTTATGCGAACAAAACTTAAAATCGTCTGCACACTCATGTTTCTTTCTATGGTGGGAAACGTTATGGCACAATCTGCACCACCCGCAGTAACAGGTATTGCAGCCGTCGCGCAGGGGAATACCGTCGCTGTCACTTGGGATGCTGTAACCAGTGATCCTATTGCTTATTATCGTGTGTACTACAGTGCAAAATCTATTTTGGATAATGACGGACTCTTTGATGACTTTGAAACAACGCAGGCCGATGAAACTTCACTCTCACTAAGCACTCCACCCAATACATCTGATATGTATGTCTCTGTTATTGGTGTTTCGGAGAGTGGTCTAGAAAGTGAATACTTTATGGAAGAAGCACATGCAACACTGGATAGTACATCTACACCAGAAGTCGCTGCACCGACCACGACGACACAGCCCACTGCCAATGCGTCTGACTTACGACTCCTTAAGGCAGAAGTGACGTCCCCGACGACTATTGTCGCTACATTTTCTACCGCAGTGACCGTAGACCCTACAAAAGCACCGGAAGGACTTTCCATAACAACAGCAGACGGTGTGGCACTCCCTATTGCCAAAATCAATATCAAAGAGGAAACCATTACCATTACTACACAATCCCAAACAAAGGGCACTGTCTATAGTGTTGCGTTTAGTGAACCGTTCATCGGCACACTGGGTCAACCTCTGGATACAACGGATCGCCAAGTATTTGTCACAGGACACAGTGATGGCACTGCGCCAACACAAACCCCTACGCAAAACACACAATCTCTATCTGACATGCAAGAAGTATCAATAACATCCCAAATGCAACCAGATGGTAATTTTACCGTCATTGCACAGTGGACTCCAAATACGAATCCTGATCTGTATGGGATTGTGGTCTATCAAACGCGAGACGGCCAAACATTTGGCCCACCCAGCCTTCTTCCTACAGAGATTAGAGGTGTGCAATTACAAAATGTTACACCAGGATTCTTTGGTCTGTATATTCAGGCTGCCAATGCGCAGGGACACGTTTCACCTGGAGTCTTTACATACGTAAATCTCCTTCCTGGTGCTACAAATAATGCATTCCAGGGTAGTGTTACTGCTACACAGCCCATCTCTATAACTGCTGCCCCTGCAGCAGACATTGCGACCATCGAAACGATAACAGAAGACACTCCTACACAGAAAATAGAAGGAGTAGATCACCCTGCCGCTGCACAGACAGGTGGTATAAATATGGAACATGTCGCCATTCTTGCGGTAGGCACAACAATGATTCTGATCCTAGCTATCAGTGCATTTATCCTGATAAAGCGCAGGCGTTCCGTGGAGGTATAGAACTACTTTATTCCATAGCTGTAGAGGAAATGCCAGCACGAACAATTAGACATACTTTCCATAAAGTATATTGTACGCCCTTTGTGCGTAGAATATTTTTCTATGCATAAAATTTTGAGTGTATTGTTCCTTCTTGCATCGCTCCTTTGTGTGCGAGAAATTTCCCTTCTTCCAGATGGAAAACTCCATGTGTATATTTTAGACATCGGACAGGGGGATAGCTTTCTTATTGTCACCCCTTCGGGGTCGCAGATTATCATTGATGGTGGGCCGAATCAGGATGTGCTAGAACACCTTGGTGGGTATATGCCTTTTTTTGATCGCACCATTGAACTGCTCGTCATTACACATCCAGATGCAGACCACATCACCGCCATACCTGAGGTGCTAAATCGCTACAATGTTTCCCATATCTTACTAAATGGTGCAGTGCATTCTTCTGGAAAATACGCCCAACTCCTTGATGCAATTACACAAAATCACGTTGCTGTTTTGCTTCCAGATCCCTCTAAAGACATAGTGATTGATGGGGTATATTTTGATTGCATCTGGCCAAAAAAAGGAATTATTGGTACTACACAATCCGTACAAAACGCCCAATCCATCGTGCTACGCATGCTCTATCGGCACCATTCATTTTTATTTACAGGAGACCTTACAAAAGAATCAGAAAACAGTATTCTTGCTAGTGGAACACAAGTATCTGCAAACATCATGTCCGTTCCACATCATGGTAGTCATACCTCGTCTTCGACAGGATTTTTACTGTCTGTGTCCCCGCAACTTGGCATCGTTTCTTCAGGAAGAGGCAATCCTTACGGGCATCCACACACAGATGTGACGAACCGATATGCCTCTTTAGGAATACCCATAAAAAATACCGCCACAGACGGCAGTATTTCTTTGGAGTTTGATTAATATTATTGTTGATCTCTTAGTTCACCGATCCAACTTGGCTGCTTTGTGGTATCCACACTATCTAGTGCCTCTACCTCAGAAACCATCTTGTTAAAACCACCAGTTTTTATAAGGGACAGTGGCATGTATTTTGCCTCCATTTCTACACTCTGTTTCTTTTCTCCATTATTGTGAAGACGGCCAATCCAGTTTGGCCAACCATCTTGGTCAAAGTAAGACACCGCTGCAACTGCAGATGGCATAATCATTAAAATACCAAAGACTGTTGTAAGGATGGAGGTGCTAATTTTCATAGGATAGGTGGTGATGAATAGTACAGCATTATAGGAAAGGAAAACCCTTCTGCAAGGGTAAAAGGGCTATTTAATGGATAGTGTACCATTTGACTTTAATTGGTAATTATTTCATTATAATAATATACATTATGCTTCATTCCCCCTAGAATAGAGCGGTATGAGAACCTTTCTCCTTCTTGCAGGCCGCAGTACGCGCTTTTGGCCACTGACTGAAAAAACACTTTTTCCCATCTGTGGAAAAACACTTTTGGAGCATCAGGTAGAGCGACTGCAAAAAGCTGGCTGCACCGACATAGTTTTAGTGGGTGGTGCACATAACCTAGAAGAGACTCAACGGATTTTCCCTGATATGCCAACAGTAGAACAGAAAGAGTTACACCTTGGCATGCGCGGTGCCATGCTCAGTATTATTGAAAAATATCCATCTGATCCTTTTATAATTGTTAGTGGTAATGATGTTGTGGACCCCTCTGTGTATTCCGCTGCCATGAGCAGTGATGGTGACGGTGCCATTGTTGCGTATACGGTGGATCGATATTTTCCAGGAGGATACCTCACTGTTGCAGGATCAAAAGTTATTAATATTATGGAAAAACCAGGAGAGGGTAATGAGCCAAGCTCACTTATCAACCTTGTTATTCATGTACATAAAGACCCACAAGTATTATATGAAGCGCTACAAGACGTTGACGAAAGTACGGATGATGGCTATGAACAAGCGTTAGCAAAACTCTTTACAACACATACCTATACAGCCATTCCCTATACTGGCCCATGGCAAGCGGTAAAGTACCCATGGCATCTATTGGATCTCTGTGAAATGCTTCTGCAAGAAATTGATACACCGTGTATCCATCCATCTGCAGAGATTGCAAAAAGTGCAGAGATTATTGGAAATGTTATTATAGAAGAGGGGGTGCGAGTGCTTCATAACGCAGTTATTCGTGGTCCTGCATACATTGGAAAAAATGTGATTGTTGCGAACAACGCCCTTGTGCGAAATGCAAGTATTGGTGACAACTCTATTGTAGGATTCACCACAGAAATAAAGTCATCTGTACTCCATAATGATGTATGGACTCATATGAATTATATTGGAGATAGTGTGATTGGAAAAAATGTTTCATTTGGAGCGGGAACAATGACTGGAAATTTGCGCTTAGATGAAAAGGAAATTTCCTCGGAAGTAAAAGGGGAAAGAGTTGGAACTGGTAAGGTAAAACTGGGAACTGTTATTGGTGATAACTGCAGACTTGGTATTCATGTCAGTATTAACCCAGGAGTAAAAATAGGATCAGGTACGTTTATTGGGAGTAAAATACTTCTTGAAAAGGATGTACCCGATTGCCAGTTTGCCGTACAAAAAGAAGGTGTACTGACCATTCGGGAAAATAAAACACTTGTTTCCACACCCGATACCAGGGAAAATTTCCGTAAAAAGGTCTAAAACGGTTGTTTTGTGTAATAGAAATGTATGTATTTATTTTTATAGTATAAAAAAGTTATCCACATTATTTTGTAAAAATTGTGGATTACTCATTTTATGGGTTATAAACACCTTTCAATAGTTATCCACATGGATTTTTCCTTTTTGGCTTATCTTAGGGCTAAACAGATGTTTCTAGGGATAGGATTGCTTTAGGGGGTACTTGTCCACGGGTTTTCCACAGAGACTCCACAATACTTTCCACATAGAAAACCGCTTTACGAAGCCATATGTATAGATAGATTGTCTACATTAGGGTAATCTATCCACAGAATTACACCCTAAAAATTCTTTTTACAAAACCCCTTACTATTATTACTATTTTTAATTATCATTCTTTTCTTAATCTTTATTAATTAGTGTATGAAATTCCTGTGTAAAACTTCTATACTGCAGCAAGCATTAAATCAAGTGAGTAGAGCTATATCAAATCAGCAAGCACTTCCTATTCTTGGAAATATTCTTATTGAAGCTGAGGGGAAACGTTGCATTATTAGCGCAACAGACTTGGAACTGAGTATTGTCACAAGCTTTGAAGCGAATATTGAAAATGAGGGGAAGATTACTGTGCCCGCAAAAGCAATTGTAAACTTTGCACAATATAATACGGATGATGAAGTGTTACTGGAAACACATGAGGGTACACAACTTCGTCTTACGTCAGCTCATGCAAAAACTATTATTGCAGGAGAGGCTGCAAGTGAATATCCAACGATTGCACGCATTGAAAAGGAAACAAGCTTTTCCTTAGAGGCGCAGCCACTATTGGAGGCACTTGCTATGGTGACATTTGCTTCTGCAAAAACAACACTTCGACCAGTGCTTTCTGGTGTGTATATCCATACAAATAACAATCACCTTATTTTAGTGGCTACAGATAGTTATAGATTATCTGAGTACAAACTTCCAATTAGTGGAGAGACAAAAGATATTTCTTGTATTATTCCTACAAAGGTTTTAGAGGAGTTAAAAAATATTCTTAGTTCTTATAAAAATGAGAAGAAAACAAAAAGTGAAGATGAAGATGTTGCCCCTAAAACAGATGTTGCAAAGATTGATATTATACTTAGTAGTCAGCAAATAGAGGTAACCATTGGAAAAACTCAACTTCTTTCTCGTTTGATTGATGGGAAATTTCCAGATTACAAACAAATCATCCCTTCAGAGAAGAATACAAAAATTTCTATCAAAACAAGGGATCTTTCAAATGTCATCAAGCGAATGCATTATTTTGCAAAAGAAACGAATAATAATCTTACTTTTACTGTTCGAAAAAGTGACAACACCATTCATATCACCACTCCTCACACTCAATCTGGTCGCGATGAGGCAACACTTGATATAGAGCTTTCTGGTGAGGATAATAAAATTGCATTAAGTTCGTCATACCTCCTTGATTTCCTTAGTCATATCCATGATGATGTGGTCGAGGTTCATCTTACAGATAGTATGCACCCAGCGGTTTTCCATCTACCTTCAGATAAAAACCTATTACACCTTATTATGCCTTTGCGCATACAAGAGTAATAAAAAGACACTATCGGTTACAACACTTACCCATGAATCCCTCTCTTTTAATAGGGGAAAATACACACAGGGACCTTAGTGATCTGCTCGTCGAAAAGCGGCGTCTTATAATATCTGGTGCATCCAATGAAACAGCAAAATCATTATTGGTAAGTAGTATTCTTTCCTATAATCCACAGGCAACACTACTAGTCACAAAAGATAAAAACCACACAGAGGCCCTTGCACACTGGCTTCATTTTTTTGGAAAAGAGGTGGAAACCTTAGAGGTGATCGAAAATGAAAAAGAAGAAATTCTCCCACATGCATTACAAAAATTCCTCATGTTTATGAAGGGTGGGCACACACACACATTTCTTTGTTCTATGGATACGTGGGATAGGGAATTTCCTGTGTATAAGGATTTAAAAAAGAATGTACTTCTTCTTAAGGAGAAACAAGAGATTAATTTTACCCATATTATCGAAACACTTATAAGTTTGGGGTATAGCCATGGAGAGGATTTATATTTACACGCTGGAGAGTATCGAAGAACAGGGGATACTTTTGATATTTTTCCTATTCAATCCAATCATCCCTATCGTATATCTTTAGAGTTTGATGTTGTTGACCATATTCTTGCCATAGATGCGGATGATGCTTCTATTACCACTCCCCACAAAGGTGATCTGGAGATCTATCCTGTTTTTTATGCAGATACCGCCACCCTTAAAGAGCAACTCCCCTCTGATCATTTACTAATTATTGATGATCAGGATGATGTAGAACCTGCACTACAAACAAAATTCTTACGATTCACACCCTTCCCAGAGACACAAGAAAACCATGCACACCTCCGATATCTTTCTGTGCTGAAGTTTTACACACTTACGGATTTCTTAAATGATATTCGGGATAAGCTTCAGCAAAATTGGTCATTGGTTATTGTAACAAAAAGACTCGAGGAATTGCGTGGTATTTTTATAGAGGAAAAAATTCCCCATACCCTGAATGCGACACAGGAACATGGACGAATTACTTTGGTTGGTGCAGAGCAAAACGATCTCCTTCCACACTCCTTACAAAACCCAGATCTTCAGTGTGCACTTCTGACCGATAGAGAAATCTTTTCTTTGAAAAAATCTGGAAAACAGCGCGGTGTGCAAAAACTCGCCTTAGATTTTATTACTTCATTAGTCCCTGGGGATTTTGTGGTGCATATGGAACATGGAATTGGGCACTTTGAGGGTATGACCCAGAAAGAAGTGGATGATACCCCTCGTGAATATTTGGAACTGACATACGCAGAGAATGACAAATTATTTGTGCCAGTGGATCAAGCGGACAAGTTGAGCAAGTTTGTTCATGAAGAGGGTGAAGAGCCATCGCTGACGCGACTGGGAACACAGGAATGGAAAAAGGTGACAGAAAAAATGAAAAAAGAAACAGAAAAGATTGCCGCAGAACTTTTGGATTTGTATGCAAAAAGAGCAAAAGCACGAGGGTATGCATACAAGGCAGATACCAGTGAGATTCAAAAATTCGCAGAAGCATTTCCCTACCAAGAAACTCCTGGCCAGCTAAAGGCTATTGAGGATATTTCTGCAGATATGGAGGATGACCATCCAATGGATCGGCTGGTGTGTGGAGATGTGGGATTTGGAAAAACAGAGGTTGCTATGCGTGCAGCATTTAAGGCAGTTCAGGAGGGTAAGCAGGTTGCTGTTGTGGTTCCGATTACCATTCTCGCATCACAACATTTTGAAAGTTTTACCAAGCGTATGGAAGGATTCAATGTGCGCATTGGTCTTATGAGTCGACTACGTAGTCCAAAAGAACAAAAAGTTACTTTAGAAAAATTACGCAAAGGGGACATCGACATTGTTGTTGGTACTCATCGACTTATGCAGGATGATGTGAAGTTTTTAAATTTAGGATTGGTGATCGTAGATGAGGAACAGCGCTTTGGTGTGAAGCAAAAAGAGAAGTTTAAATCCATGCGTGCCAATGTGGATATTCTAACCCTCACAGCAACACCGATTCCACGAACACTTAATTTAGGTCTTCATAAACTCCGTGATATTTCTACGATTACCACTCCTCCACCAGGGAGACTTCCCATTATTACCGAGGTGCGAAAATATAGTGATGCTCTTATGGCGCAAGCTATTTCTTTCGAGTTGGATCGTGGGGGGCAGGTGTATGTGTTACATAATCGTGTAGAGACTATTGATGCTTTTGCGGCAAAGCTTCAGGAGCTTGTTCCAAAGGGTAAGTTTATCGTAGGACATGGACAGTTAAAACCAGAGGATTTGGAACAGCGTATTCTTGGATTTAAAAAAGGAAAATATAATGTATTGGTGAGTTCAACTATTATTGAAAATGGAATAGACCTTCCCAATGCCAACTGTCTCGTGGTGAATGCTGCAGAATGCTTTGGGCTTTCGCAGTTGTATCAGTTGCGTGGTCGTGTAGGGCGTTCTAAGACGCAGGCGTACGCATACTTCCTCTATCACGGTGCGAAGCTGAAAGACGACGCACGCAAGCGTTTACGGGCCATTGTGGAGGCGTGTGAACTAGGGAGTGGGTTCCAAGTTGCCATGCGAGATCTTGAGATCCGTGGAGCGGGAGAAATCCTTGGTGCGTCACAGTCGGGAACTATGCATACCGTAGGGGTTAGTCATTATCTGCGTATGCTAAAAGCTGCTGTGGAAGACATGAAGGCAGGACGTAAGGGGGACATTGAAGAAGAGATCACTGTAGAAATCCTTCTTCCGGTGACTGCCATGATTCCAAGTTACTATGTACCCGACGAACAAGAGCGTATTTCTGTGTATCAGAAATTGGCGGGTAGTGGAGATGAAAAGATACTGCACGAGTTCAAAAAAGATCTTGAAGAGGAATTTGGAACATTGCCCGATGCCGTGGTGAACCTGTTTGCTATTTTAGAGCTTAAACTTGCCTGTCGCCGCAGTGGGGTGTTGCGCATTAAAATGGAAGAGGTGAATCAAAAAAAGGAAATTATTCTCACGCTGCATTCTAGTGTTACCGCTCAAGAGATTATGCAGATATTACAGGTGAGTTCTCAGTGGAGAATTTCTGGTTCTGCACTAAAAATCGATTATGACCAATTGGCCAAACCCAAGCTCAAAAACTCTGCAGATTGGTTAAAGGAGCTGACTCGGCATATTGCCGCTCTGGAGCGCAAGAAGCCCGTTCGAAAAATTCAGGGTAAAAAGCCAGAAAAACCGCAAGAGATAGAGGAAAAATAGGGGGAATATATTTAAGTTATTGCTCAAAATAGCGTTTTTTGCTATACTGATTTGATACTTATAAAAAATGTCAACACATACAAACACCGACGGCGAACTAGTTCCACCTGTTATCCCCGGTGGTACAGAGCTTTATAACCAGATTATGTCTGATATAGAGATGGATTTAACAACAGAAAATATGCCACTTCTTTATGAGAAATATGAAGGGGAAAGTGAAGCGGATCAAAAAGTGCGCATGGCACGGTATGCAGATGCATTTGCGGAGTACGAAAAAAGGTTTGAGCAGTACCAAGCTAAACAATCAGAAGAAATTCGATCCTTTGGAAATAATGCTTTGGCATTTATTGAAAATAAAGATCGACAATCCGATGACGAGGCTTTGCACTCCTTAGAATCTTCTATTCAAAATTTATAAACCCCCTCTATTATGAGATTTCCACATTTCCACTTTAGTTCAAAAGAAAATCGTCTTCTTGGATTTGGTGCTGAAGCACCCGATAATGCACCACAGCAAACTCCAAATACAGAGGTTAACAATGATCAACCCCTAGCTCCAGAGACCACCCCTGAGATAGGTGCACAGACGGTAATGAGAGCTAAAGAAGTACAGGACGATGCTCAGGATAAAGTAAGCCATACACAAAATAGAGTAAGTGTATTGGATATTGCAGTTAGGGAGAGTGCTAATCTACCAAGAAGGATTGGTACTAAACCTGAAAATAGCTCTATCGGAGAATCATTTAAGAAGGCATTTAAGGAAAATCCTAGTAAAGAGAGTCCAGATTCACCAAATGCCACTGCACCAGAACAGACAAGGGTAGACCCAGAAACTGCAAAACTTGCAAAGAGCTTTGAGGGTATTGGAATGACCCCTGAAAATGCACAGACATTGGCTGCAGGGCTGAAGGCAATTAGCGAACTTATGAAAACGTTAAAGACAATGTTTAAAGATCCAAATGCAGAGAAGGCTAAAAAAGAAAAAGAAGCAGAGAATGATAAAGATAAAAACAAGGAACGTTCTTCTTCTGGTGCAAGCAGTAATGCAGAACAAAGAAATGCTTCTCCAGAATCTGCTGAAAAATCTGTTTCCGAAGTGCAAAACCCAAAGCAGGAAGCAGAGAAAATCGGGGATGTTGAAGCACAAGAAAAAGACCTTGAAAAACAGATCGATACAGCCAGTGATGATCTTGCCAATGCTATGGATGGTGATACAACTGCTGATGAGCGTACGGCACTTATTAATAAGATTTCAGACCTCAATGAGCAACTGACAAAAGTGGAACAGAAAACAGAAAGAAAGTCTGAACTCCTCGATGAACAGAGTCGTCGTGAGACTCTTGTGAGTGATAAGTGGAAGCAGGCTATGGAAAAGAGCGGTGCAAATGATGCAGATCGCATTGCTTCTCGTGTGGAACTTGGTGGGGATGGTGACGATCTTGTCACTACCATTAACCATGGTGATGCAAAGGAGTGGGAACGCACATATAAAGAAGCAGGATGGGACGCTACATCCGATGGTAAAACAGTAACCATTCACAATATTCCAGCCTCATTGATGGGTGAAAATTCCGATATGTTAGATCAAATTTTGAATCCCATTGCCTCTGGTGTCGAGAAAAAGAAAGAAGACGCCCCTGAAAAAGAGTCCGAATTCCCACCCGCAAAGGACGCACCTGAAGGGCAAATCCGCCAGGATACTGAAGGAAATCACTGGAAGAAGGGCGCGGATCGCATGTGGGAAAGTGTGCATGATCCCGATAATAACATGACCAGTGATTCAGGTTTTAAGAATACAAAATGGGGAGATGATCTTATGGATCAGCGCACTGCTAAAATCATTAATGAAAAGGAGGAGTCTGCTGCCCCAACAGAAGAGTCTGCACCTCCCGTTGAAAAACCTGTAGAAACTCCAAATACCGAAAGTTCCACCACGGAGAAACCCACTCCAGTAGAACAGTCTTCTGATACAGGGCCTGTTGAAGCCGAGCGGCCGATAGATACTCCAGCAGAAGCCAAAAAGCCAAAAATTGACTCTGCGCCAGAGACTGTTGATCGACAGGCAAAAACACAAGAGCTTATTGAAGATCTTGTTGAAGAAGTGATGATTACCAGCTCTGATACAACTGCTGCACAAGAAAAATTGGCTGCTCTTAACAAGTATGTCGATGCTTCAAATCAATCTTCAAATGAAGGATATATTACCTTCTTGCAAGGCACTGGTCAGAAGATTGAATCTTCATATATGGGCGGTACTCAGTATGAATTATCTTTTGATGGGACAGAGTTTGAACTAAAGGAAGTTGGCTAAATGTCTACATCAGCCGCTTTTGCAGCGCTTCAATAAGCTCTGGGAATTCATCTAGAGGTTGACCACCATGTCCAAAGTGACCCCGGTCTTCATATTCGCAATACTGCGTATGGAGTTTCTCATGTATGTGACGGGCTTCTGCAATAGCAATAAAAGGATCGTCCACGGAAGCAAACTGAATGATCCATTGTTGGTTCTTTTGTATGTCTTCCCATTGCCATGGTTCGTCATAGTACCCGCTTATTTTTTCATTTT